>Ga0307516_10002569_pt1 | contig 24107 bp, 17 predicted proteins | sample 19_EM_MG_FD_203310 | JGI IMG/M metagenome (GOLD analysis project Ga0307516, IMG submission 203310) | Populus trichocarpa ectomycorrhiza microbial communities from riparian zone in the Pacific Northwest, United States - 19_EM | ecosystem: Host-associated > Plants > Roots > Unclassified | place...
TCCGGTTTCACCAAGGCGACCGGCGTGCTCGAATTGATGACGCATGAGCCGTTTAGAGGACGTCGCCCACTCTTCATCGGCGATGACGTTACCGACGAATCGGTGTTTGGCATCATGCCGGATTTCGATGGCCTCGCATTCTCCGTCGGTCGGCGCGCAACAGGCGTGGCGGGACATTTCGATGCGCCTGATGATGTCAGGCAATTTCTCGCGCATCTGCTCGACGACGAAAGGGATGCAGCGCTGCCATAATAGAGTCCGGATTTTCTTAACGTCGCCGATTTTCCAACACAGTTCCCTCGTGCGTCGCGCGCGATCTCGCGAATAATTTTCTTTTTCGCGAATTCAAGTGAGTTCCGCGCGCTTTGGCCCGATTTTGGTTTCAATTCGTTGAAACGTTGGCGAGGAACCATATTGATGAACAGCTGTTAACTCGCGAATAGACCGGCAGGAGGGGACCTGTGAATCTCGTCGTCGTCTCGAACCGTGTTTCGCGCGGAAAGCCCAACGAACCCATGACCGGTGGTCTCGCCGCGGCTTTACTGCCGGTTGTCGAGAAATCCGGTGCGATTTGGGTTGGCTCCAGTGGCAGGGTCCGCGACGGGAACCAGAAGGAACCGTTCGCCGAAATCGAGGCATTGGGCGCAGGTGCGCTTGCGATGCTCGATCTGCCGGCGGCGCATTACGGCGGCTATTACGAAGGCTTCGCGAATTCGGCTTTGTGGCCGGCGCTGCATTCCCGCCCCGATTTGATTCGCGCTTCCCAGGACGACTATCTCAGCTATCGCGAAGTGAACGCCTTTATGGCGCGCGCGCTGCGGCGCTTTGCCAAGCCCGAAACCGCCTTCTGGATTCAGGATTATCATTTTCTCGCGCTTGGCGCCGAGCTGCGCGATCTCGGCATCACGCAGCCGATCGGCCTGTTTCTGCATACACCGTGGCCGACGCGCGCCGTGATTGGTGGCGTGCCGCATCATCGCGACCTGATCGAGGCGATGCTGTCGTATGACCTCATCGGTTTCCAGACCGAAGAGGATTGCGAGAATTTTCTGTCCTACGCGCAGTCCGATCTCGGGCTGGTGGTTCATGACGGCGTCGTGATCTCGCGCCACGGCCGAACCCGCGCCGCGGTATTTCCGATCGGCATCGATCCGCAGAAATTCGCCCAGCTGGCTGCCAAGGCGATGACCCATCCGGACGTCTCGCGGCTGCGTCGCAGCCTGAACGGTGAGAAGCTTGCGATCGGCGTCGACCGGCTGGATTATTCCAAGGGCCTCGTCAACCGCATCAAGGCCTTCGACCGGATGTGGACGATGCAGCCACAGCTTTTGCGCGCCGTATCGTTGTTGCAGATCGCAACGCCCTCGCGCGGCGCGATCGAGGCCTATGGCAATCTACAGAGCGAAGTCGCCAGGCTCGTCAGCGACGTCAACGGCATCCACGGCGAAGTCGACTGGACACCGATCCGCTATCTCAACAAGGGCTATGGCCAGAACGTGCTCGCGGGCCTCTATCGTACCGCGCAGGTCGGTGTGGTGACGCCGCTCCAGGACGGCATGAATCTGGTCGCCAAGGAATATGTCGCCGCGCAAAACCCGGCCGATCCCGGCGTGCTGGTGCTGTCGAAATTCGCCGGCGCGGCCAACGAACTCGACACCGCGCTGCTGGTGAACCCGCACGATATCGACGGCATGGCCAATACCATTGCGACCGCACTTTCGATGCCGCTGACCGAACGGCGGATGCGCTGGGAAGCGATGATGACGAAACTGCGCGGCCACACCATCCAGCAATGGTTTGCCGATTTCATCGACGCGCTACAGGACAGCCAGCTCGATAGAGGCCCTTTGGGACCCGTCATCGCTGATCCGCCAGTTCCGTGGCCGCTTCGCTCGGTCAATAATGGCGTGCGGTATCATTAAAGCCGGATGAGTTCTGGTTGGGTCGCTTCGCCGGGTTCGGTTCATCTCTCCCGGACGGGCAGAGGTGGATTTCCCGATGCCATTCCAACTCGACCTCATCACGCCCTGGCTAGCCTAGCCAGGAAGCCAAGCCAAACCGCTGGATTGCGCCATCGCTGGACCGGCGCGCCCGCGACCCCCGCCGAGATCAGGATGGAAAATGAATGCGCCGACGTGATGTCGTCCTCCGCTCAAAGGGGACCGATGGTCGTCGGCGATAACCTGATTGTGGTTCAAAGCCCCAGCCGGCGGCCTCGTCCCGAGCGGCGTCCGTGCCCGATTATCGAATAAATTCAATCAATTGGGGAAATTTCGTTACGCCTGCCCGGTGTCCCTTGCAAAAAGCGTCCTGCCCCTTCAAGAGAGGGCCTCCGGAGAGATGGCCGAGTGGCTTAAGGCGCACGCTTGGAAAGCGTGTGTGCGGGAAACCGTACCGTGGGTTCGAATCCCACTCTCTCCGCCACTACACTGTTCTCCTCTGTATCCGATTGTTCGAATCGACAGCAAAAACAACGAGTAGCGCGATGAAGGCTGTTGCGGCTAATTCCGCAATGTTACCCCTAGTCACCGCGCAAACCGTAGCTTTTAGCCGTGGGTTCGGAGGACGGATTTCGCAAGGGGAAACACATGGCCGGCAAGCTCAAGCCGCTCGATGTCGAACGCGAAACTCGACCTGGTAAATACCCTGACGGCGACGGTCTCTACCTCGTCGTCGCGAGCGCCACATCGAAGAACTGGAACTACCGGTACTGGAAAGACGGCAAGCAGCGCTGGCTCGGCCTGGGCTCGCTCAAGGACGTGTCGCTAAAGGATGCGCGCCTAGCTCGGGATGCGGCGCGGCTCCGAGTGAAAGGGGATCGCAGTACCCCTGGCGTTGACATCGTGCGAGAGAAGCGAGCAGCGCGTGAGGAAGCGAAAGCCGTGGAGATCAAGGTCACACTGCTCACCTTCGAGCAGTGCGCCGAAGCTTACATTCGTGAACATTGGTCTACGTGGAGCAAGAAGCATCGTGATCAATGGCCGTCGTCGCTCAAACGGTACGCCTACCCCACCGTTGGAAAACTGACCATCCCGGAGATCAAACCCAGCCACATCTTTGAATTGCTCCGGCCAATCTGGGTCGAGAAGCGAGAGACGGCTAATCGTGTGCGGGGACGGATCGAAACCATCATCGCGAAGAATGTCGATGTTGACGACAGCGATTTTCGAAATCCTGCCGAGCTCACCAAACAGCTGCGCGAGAAGCTTCCACGGCGGCCGAAACGCGTGGTGCGGCATCATCCTGCGCTGCCCTACGCAGAAGCGCCGCAGTTCATTGCTGACCTCTCGGCCGCAGGCGGCATCGCGGCTTCGATGCTCCGTTTTCTGGTCTTTACGGCATGCCGCACCAACGAAGTAGTAGAGGCCAACTGGTCGGAAATCGATCGGCCCTCATCGACGTGGAAGATCCCAGGCGAACGCATGAAAATGGACCAGCAGCATGTGGTGCCGCTTTCAGCGCCCGCACTCGCGATCCTCGACAAGATGCGCGATGGCTCCCAAGGAGAATTGATCTTCCCTAATCCCGACGATGGAGCGTTTTCAGAGAATGCCATGCTCGCCGTGCTGGATCGCCTAGGCTACGGTCACGTTACCGTGCATGGATTCCGCTCGACCTTCGCAACTTGGGCCGAAGAATGCACAGACTATCCTGATGGCGTCCGCGAGGCAGCGCTCGCGCACAAGTACAAATCAGAAACCACGGCAGCCTATCAGCGCGGGCAAAAGCTGGAGAAGCGACGCGTCCTCATGAAAGATTGGGCGCAATTCCTCGCGGGATCAAATGTCATCCGCTTCGACAAAGCCGGTTAGTCTATCTTCGACAACTCAAGCCTTCGTTCAATCCAAGACCGATCCGCGGAGCTTTTGGCTCTGCCCGGTGCCATACCAATAAGAAATCGAGGCTGCGGACCGAAAAGAGAGCGAAGTCGTACGACGGGCCATCCGAAAAATGCGCATGGTCCCATGAATGCTTTGCGCCGCAAAATCGGTCTGGCATGCTCAGAAGCATCCGGGGACAACAGGATGCTTATATGTCTCGCGCCGCGTCTATCGCGTTTGAAGCCCCACTCGTAGCATCGCCGAATCAGGCGATGAGGGCGATCCAAGTCTCCCGCAAAAAGCTGTACGAACTTATCAACACAGGAGAACTGGAAAGCTATACTGAAGGCAAATCGCGACGCATCACGGTCAAATCAATCAACGACTACATCGAGCGCCGACTGGCAGCAGAAGCGGTTCGGCGCGGCCGCGCTGCATCTTGTTGAGATGATCAATCACGTTCGTAAGCGAGATTCCCGGTTGGCGACCCAGCCGGCCGGGGTGGCCATCAAAAAGATAATATACCTGCCTCATCTGACCTCATCGCACTGACGTTTCGGACGCCAGGATACCGGATCGTTGATCCAGCGGTCGATGTCGGACTCATGCCACCCAGTCCCGTTGGTGCTGATTTTGAGCTGGGCCGGGAATGTGCCCTCGGCGATCTTGCGGTAGACGGTGGATCGGGACAGCCCGGTCCGGGAAAGGACAGTTTTCAGGCGGATGATACGTTCTGGTTGGCGCATGGTTGTGCTGCCCTCTGCTGACGGTCGTTGATACAGACAGGGCAGGCGTTCGAAGTCGGGCAAGAGGGCTTTTAGACGCGCCGAACTCTGGCGAAGAACCGGCGGTAAATCGGATGGATCAAATTCCGATGCCCCGGCCGAGGCCGAGGTCGATGCCGTGACTGAAGGTGAGTTCGATGCCGAGCCGGCGTCCTGATTCGAACGCGATGCCAAGCTCCTGCTTGCGGTTGGTGAGGATGGATTCCAGTTGCGGGTCGCGTTCGAGGCTCTTGGCCATGTTGCCCATCGCTGAGCGCGTCGCCTTGTACCCGGACATGTCGCCAGCTTGATATTGACGCTGGCTGGTGAGGTCGAGCTTCTGCCAGCGCTCGACAAAGCGGTCGGCGCGCCGGCCCGGATCGGTCCGCAACTCGGTTTCGAGTTGGAGAGCGCGGATGGCGCGGTTGAGCTGGCCGCCAGCCGCCTCGCGGGCAAGTTCCGGATCCTTCTTATAAGCGGCTTCGGCGTCGTGCGTGCCATGGGGCCGCACCTTCTCGAAGACCTTGCGGGCCTCCTGCAATTCCTTCACCTGCTCCGGGCTGGCCTTGCCGCCCCGCTCCTGCACATCGAAGATCGCATCCACGGCTCGGGCGTGGCGGACCAGCGCCCTGGTGCGGGCCTTACGCAGCGCGGCTTCCGGGTCTTCCGCCGCCTTCCTTTCCGGCGCTTCCGGTTCCGGTCTGCGCGCGTCGTCCGGGCCACGCACAGCGTCAACAGACGGCCGCAGACCGTCGAACATGTTGCGCACCTTCTCCGGCACAATCTTGCGCGCGATCTCCGCAACGCGCTCGCGGAAGGTGATCCCGCGCCGCTCGGCGTAGGTTTGCGCCAGATCCCGCTGCTCGTAATCCGAGGCCATGTCCTTGGACCGGTCGCGCGACAGAGTTCGGGTCAGCCGCTCCGGAGTGGTAAAATCGTCATGGCCATAATGCAGCTCCATGCCATCGCGGTGACGTGACAGGGCCACATAACTGCTATGGGCATCCATGCCCGGCGTCGCCAGCACATGGGTGCGGTCCACCGTCATGCCCTGCGCCTTGTGGATTGTCGCCGCATAGGCATGGTCGATGCGGTTATAATCCTTGAGGTCGAATTGCACGGAACGTCCATCGTCGGTTTGAATGGCCATAGACCGCGCGTTGACCTGTTCGATGGTACCGAGGGTACCATTTTTGACGCCAAGGCTTCGTTCGTTTTGCAGGAACATGACGCGATCCCCGCGGGCGAAGGCGCGGTCGCCGCGCTCGACCATCACAAGCACGTCAGCGCCCAGATCACCGGCGGTCCGCATCCGCATCCGCGCAGCCTCGTTGAGCGCGCGGACCTCGTCATTGGTATGGGTGAGGATGATCCGGCTCCGATCTTGGGATGCCTGCCGGTCGCGGTCCCAGCGGTCGATCAGATCGCCGCGTGCCTGCTCGCGTGTTTGTGCCTCATGCACCATGCCGTGGGAGCGATAGGCTTCCAGCGCATGGCCGGCTTTGCCATTGGCGAGATCACGGGTAGCGTCCCGCTGCCAATCCTCCTTCTGGCGTCGCACCTCGCCGATTTCTGCCCCGCCGTGACGCTCGTGGATCGAGCGGAAGGCCGCGCCGGCTTCTATTGCTTGGAGCTGTTGCGGATCGCCCACCAACACGACCTTGGTCCCGGCCTCGGAAGCATGGGACAGCACACGTTCCAACTGCCAGGTGCCGACCATGCCCGCCTCGTCGATCACCAGCACATCGCGGGTTGTGAGCAGGTCGCGGCCCTGGTTCCAGCCATGTTCCAAACTAGCGATGGTGCGCGACGCAATGCCCGATCCGCTTTCGAGATTTTCCGCCGCAATGCCGGACAGCGCCACGCCTCGGACCTCGTAGCCGGCCGCCTCCCAAACCTCCCGCGCCACCCCCAGCATCGCGCTCTTTCCCGTTCCGGCATGGCCGACCACGACACCGAGATCGTGCCCGTCCGTAACATGCGCCAGCGCGTCGGCCTGTTCGCCCGATAGGACGAGACCGCGCCCTTCTGCGCGCGCTAGCGCCGCTTGCCTGTCGGCGTCGTTCACCTCGTGGCGCTCTTGTTCTGCCATGAGTTCCGCCGCACGGTGCAGGCGCTGTTCCGCTTCGATCATGGCGCGGGTGGTAAAGCGGTCTTCGCCGCGAGTGTCCTTGCCGAGTTCGACCAGATCGGGCGCATTGCGGATCGCGCCCATGACCTCGTTGAACTGGTCGATGCCATCGCTGTGCCGATGCGCAAACTTCGCAATATCGCGCCGCGTGAAGGTCGATTGCTGCTGCGTGATCGCGTCCAGCCCAAGGGAAGGGTCGGCGATGGTCCGCGCGCCATTGCGGCGCGCGATCTCGCGGTGCATCTCTGCCCGATCAGATACGTTGGCGTCGGCCCCGATTCTTTCCTCGTTTCCTTCGCCCTCGATGCCCCGGTCCTCGATACGTTTGGCGGCCGCGCCGATCTGGCTTTGTGGCTCCAGCGCGATACCCTGCGCTTCCAGACTGCGATGGTCGATCCGCGCGTCGATATCGAGTTCGACCAGGCGCTCATTGGCGAGCTCAGCCCAGCGTTCGCGCCAGCGCTCGAGCATCTCGGTACGGTTCCACTCCCGGGCCTTCTGGCCAAAACCGTTTTCGTCGACCGCGCGCATGGTCAGCATGACATGGGCATGGGGTTTGAGCATGCCGTCTTCGGCCATGTCCCAATGCACATTGAGATCGGCGATCATGCCCTGATCCACGAATTCGGCCTGCACAAAGTCGCGGGCCAGTTCGATGCCTTGTGATTGGGTCATCTCGTGCGGGATGGCGAATTCGACCTCGCGGGCAAGCTGGGCGTCTTTTCGGACTTCGAACGCCTCGACATCGTTCCAGAGCCGTTCGCGCTCCCTCCACGCCTCCGGTGTTTTCTCCGGCAGCATCACCTCGGAATGGACGACGCCGCGCTTGGTGGAAAAATCGTGGCTGCGATCAAGCCGCTCGTCGCGCAACCGCGAGCCCGAGCGGTAGGCGGCTGACGCCACTGCGCTAGAGCCAGACTTGCGGCCAATGACCTTGACGTGAAGATGATAGATCGCCATCGCGATCAGATCAGTGGCACGGCAGAGCGCACGTCGGAACGACGTATAAGCGCGCCCTCCCTCGAAAAATTCTCGGGCGGGATTATGCCGTGTCAAACCGTCCCGGCGACCTTACAGCATTATGCCCGGGGCTCAACTATCATCCCGTCGTCAACATCGCTGGAGAACGTAATGCGCAAGCCGCGAGATTTCGACGGGGAATTGAAGGCACTTGGGGACAAGGCGCGCGACCTCAAGAGCCGCAAGGTGCAGCAGCTTGGCGAATTGGTTATCGCCACCGGGGCAGATAGCCTCAGCGTCGATGAACTGGCTGGCGCGCTGATCGTGCTGACTGAGACCAAAGATGCTGGAAAGAGGGAAGCGTGGGCCAGGCGCGGAGCCGCGTTCTTTCAGAGCCGGGCGCGGCGAACTGCACCGGCAGCTGAGCGCCACAATGGCGGCGCTCGGGCGCAACCGGACAGCGCGCAACCGTCAACAGGCAGCAAGGGCGCGGCATGATATGCGCGTATGGCAAGTCGAGCGCCGCAAGCGCACGCGGCACCTGATCGAACTGGGCGGCCTCGTCGTCAAGGCTGGTGTGGCGGACCTGATCGGCGATGACCGCGCCATCATCCTCGGCGCGCTGCTCTGGATGGCAGACAAGCTCAAAAGCAATCAAGGCGAACAGGCGCGAGCGCTCTGGGCCGCAAAGGGAAAGGATGCATTCGCTGTGGAACGGGCGATAGATGCGCCCACCATCTCGCAGGAAACGCCACAGGATCGGGCATGACCGATGGCGGGCGGCGCGGAGGGTCCAAATATCGCGGCGCTGCCCGCCATCGCGCGGCTTGGCGCTTGTGAGTCTGCGCGGGGTCCCGACGCCGATCGGTGCGTTAAGCTATTGACCCAATTTGCGGTGGATGGGTCACTCTCGGGCGCTTATTCACCTTCATTCCTTTTCCACGAAGTCGAGGTGAAGCGTCGATTCCGATTTGTTGCCGTCGAATCGGACTCTGACACTGTGGACATAAATGCTGCGGCCGACCACGACCCCCGACTTTCTGGCCAGCTTGGTGAATCGCGCGGCGCCGAGGTCACTGATACGGACCCGGTCGCCGATCGCGACTGCGATCTTGCTCGATGCCATCTTCTCCTCCACGATACTTGATCCTTGCAATCTGTGACGGTCTACACCGACTGGCGCTTGGCGAACTCGGCAAACTCCCCGTTGGCCGCCATCAACTCCCCAAAGGTGCCGGATTCGCGAACCTTGCCGCCGCTGAGGAAATAAATCGTGTCCGCATGCTGGATCGTGCTGAGGCGGTGCGCGACGACGAGCCTCGTAATCCCGAGCTGCTCGATATTCCTCGCCACCACCGACTGCGTGATATTGTCGAGCGCGCTGGTGGCTTCGTCCAGCAGCAGCAGGCGCGGCCGCCCGATCAGCGACCTCGCAACCATCAGGCGCTGGATCTGGCCGCCCGAGAAGGTCGGCGATCCCTCGTTGATGATCGTGTGCATTCCCATCGGCAGCGCGCGGATATCGTCGCCGATGCCGGCAAGATCGGCCGCTGCCCAGGCGTCCTCGAGCGTGCCGTCATGCATGCCGATCAGGTTCTCGAAGATCGAGCCCGCGAGCAGCCGCCCGCTCTGGCGCACGACGCCGATCTGGCGGCGGACGGCGGCGTGATCGAGGGTTTCGAGATTGCGTTCGTCGTAGAGAATGACGCCCCCGATCGGCCGATCGAAGCCCAGCGTCAGGTTCATCAAGGTAGATTTACCGCAGCCGCTGGGCCCGGTGATCGCGACGAACTTGCCGGGTTCGACGCGGACCGACACGTCATCGAGCACCAAGGGACCGTTGGGGCTGTAGCCGAACGAGACGTGCGAGATCTCGAGCGCGCCGGTCAATGTACCGGGATGGCGCGCGGTGGGAGCGGTCTCCGGCGTCTCCTTGAGCAGCGGCAATGCGCGCTGCATCGTTGGCCGCGAATTGATCAGCGTGACGATGCCGCGGGCGAGACCTTCGGTCGAGCGCAACAATCCCTGATAGGCGGACACGAAGGCGAGGTAAGACCCCGTCGAAAGCGCGTTATTAGGATCGGGATCGTGGTTCGCAACGTAGCCCAATACGGCGAACACGATGGCGAGCGAAATGCCGTCATAGGCGGTCACGAAGGTTTCGAAGTTGATCGAGGCGAACCGCGCCCGCAAGCCGCGGGATCGCAGGTTCGCGGTGTTACGCGCCCACAGCGCGTAGGCCCGCCGCTCGGCGCCGAAGGCGCGCAGAGTCGAGACGTTCTGGATCATCTGCAGGGTCAGGCTCGTTAGGTTGGCGGTGAGCGCTTCGCCGATCGAGAGCGCGCGCAGTTGCGCAAAGCCGGCAACGACGGCTACGATGATCAGCACCGCGAACAGGATCAGCGCGACCAGCCCGGCGCGCGGGCTGTAATAGACCAGCAGGCCGAACGACGTGAGGCCAAAAATGCCTGATACCAGCGAGTCCAGGATGGTTCCGGTGATGGTCCGTCGCAACTGCTCGATCGAGAGCACACGCAGCGCAAGGTCGGCCGAGGCCTGCGACTTGATGAAGCGCGAGGGCAGGCGCAGCACGCGATCCATCACGCCGGTTTGCAGCGCCGCCGACAGCTTGCCGTCGATGCGCAGGCGCGTGAGGTCGGTGCAGGCCCGCAAGAGCGTCGAGCAGACGTTGAGCAACACCAGCGCTGCGCCGAGCAGGATAAGGCCGTAGGTCAGTCCATCGGGTACGAAGGTGTCGATCACCTGGCCCATCGCGACCGGCATCACGAGAGCGAGGGCGGAGGCGGCAAGGCTTGCTGCGATCAGCGTTGAAATCTCGAACCAGGCCAGCCGCGCCGCGATCGTGCCGATATCGAGCCAGCGCAGCTGCTTGTTCGGCAATTGTGCCGCCAGCCCGAGGGCCTGCGCAGCGATCAACCCGGCGGACGCCTCGGTGACCGGCACTGGCTTCTGCCCACGCTGATGCAACTGGTAACGTCCGCGCCAATCGGGCAACAGCGCCACCGGCACCTCGCCGTCGCGCGTGAAGCCGATCAGCTTACCGCGGTCCTTCTGCCACCAGTCGCCGCTCAAATCGACGGTTCGCGCCCGCATGCCGCTCGCGGTGAGTACGGCGTGGATATCGCCGGTCGGAATTTTCGGCGGCTTCTGGCCGCTCAGGTGCTCGATCACGAAGGCGATGTCATTGTCGGATTCGACGCGCGGCGCGGCGAGCTTCAGCACGGACGAGAGCCGGCTGTTGGCGTTCGCCAGACTTTCCGTCGTGAGGCGGTCGCTCTCGTCGAGCCGGCTGTCTTCGGCTGCATCGGTTGCCGCGATGCAGCGCTCGGTGATTCTGCGGGCGAGCTGGTGAAAATCCCCGATCGCCTGTTGCCAGAGTTTCGCCTTCACCACCTCGATCGACGGTCGGCACGTCAGGCGCACCGCTGCCGTGCAGGCGATCCAGCCGATCGAGGTCATCGGCACCAACGCCTTTTCGACCGGAGCCTCGCCAAAATAGGACACCGCCGGCTGCTCCGGTGCGAAGGTCCAGAGCACGCCCTGCGGCGCCCGGAGCTTGTCGCCGGCGCCGAGTTCAATGCTGAGACTGTCAGTCGCCGGCCGCGGCGGCGGATCGGGCAGCGGGGCTCGGGCAAGTCCTTCCGTGATCATCTGCACCCAGCAATCGAGCGCCGCGGTTATCTGCTCCGTCGCGTCCGGGTCCTGCAACATGGCATCGATCTGTCCGCCTTGGATCAGGCGGACCGCGCCGCCGTCCGGCGCCAGGGCGAGGAGGCCACCGCGCTGCGCATCGCCGAACAGCAGCGCGCCAGGCTGGCTGATCTCACAGAGGAAGTGCCTTGTCGCGCCGATCTGGACATAGATCTCGATCGGACCAGCTTCGACGACCATGAGCTGGTCTGGATCGTCGAGCGAAATGACGCTGCCGGGCGCCAGCGCGTAGCTCTGCGTCGGTGGAGGTGCTGCGGTGGCGTCGGTTTGGGCGTGGAGTTGCACGGTCAGTTCTCGATCAGGGCGCTGTAGCGGCCGGCTCGGGCCGCCAGCGTTGCGTGGTTGCCGGCCTCGACGATTCGCCCGTTGTCGAGGACGATGATGAGGTCGCAATCCCGGATGGTGCTGAGGCGATGGGCAATGATCAGGCAGGCGCAGCCGCGCCGCCGAATCGCATTCATCACAGCCTTCTCGACGGGCGGATCGAGCGCGCTGGTCGCCTCGTCGAGCACCAGGATCGACGGCTGCACCGCAAACGCACGGGCCAGCGCCAGGCGCTGCCGCTCGCCACCGCTGAGATTGCCGCCGGACTCCGTGAGCCTGGCGTCGTACCCGCCCGGCCGTCCGGTGATGAAGTCGTGCGCGCCCGCTTCGCGGGCTGCCGTGACGACGCGGGATTCCGGCATCGAGGCGTCCCACAGCGTGATGTTGTCACGGATCGAGCCTTCGAACAATCCGACCTCCTGGTCGACGAACGCGATGTGCTTGCGCAACTGCGCGGTCGGCCAATCGCTGAGCGGTACACCGCCGAGCAGGATGTCGCCGCTCCGCGCCTCCATCAGGCCGACGATCAGTCGGCCGATCGTCGATTTGCCCGAGCCCGAGCCACCGACCAGCGCGACGCGGGATCCTGGCGCGAGCTTGAGGTTGAAATCGTCGATGAACGGCGGCTCCAGCGGGGCATAGCCGAAGGAGACCCCGCGCATCTCGAGCCCGATGCCCGCGCCCGGCGCGAGCAGCAGCCTTGGCGCCGGCAGGACGCCCGCTTGCATGACCGTCTTGTAGCGGGCGACGTCGTCGAGCCGTTCTGCGAGGCCGCGGACCTGCTGCAGCTGTCCGCTTCCCCCGACCAGCGACAGCACGGAGCCCGTGAAGCTGCCCATCAAGGTCTGGAACGCGAGCAAGATGCCAATGGTCACGAGGCCATCGATGACGCGCATGCCGCCGACGATCACTACGGCAACGACGCCGAGCGCCATGATCAGGGACGATAGTTCGTTGAGCAGGCTCGAGCGGAAGCGCGATGCCTGCTCGGCATCGACCACCTTGGCCTGATATCCCATCCAACGCGACATGAACAAACCTTCGGTTCCGGTGGCGCGGAAATCGTCGGCGGAATACACGCCATGCACGGTCGCGGCCTGGAAGCGCGACTCGTCGCAGACCATGCGGCGGCTGGCATCTTCGAGGCCGCGAGTGGAGAATCCGAGCAGCAGCAGTGCGAGCCCAGCCGAACCGGCGACGATCGCCGCCATGACCGGATCCAGCACGAACAAGGCAAGCCCGTAGCCGATGATCGACATGCAGGCGATGCCGGTCGGCGCCAGGCCGCCGGCGACCATGCCGCTGAGCCGGTCCGCCATGGTGAAACGGTTGGCGATATCGGCCGCGTAGCGTTGGGAGAAGAAGCCGAGTGACAGGTGCAGCACGCTCCACATCTGCTGCGCAGCGGTCGACGTGCCGATTGCGGTTTGCAGCCGCGCCAATGTCGATTGCTGCAGGAACGACAACAGCGCGCGCAGCACCGCGAAAGCAGCCATCGCTCCGATCAGGGGCAGTAGCCAGGTCTGCGCCTTGTCGAGTACGACATGGTCGATGAAAATTCTGGCGAAACCCGCAGCTACGATTGACGGGATGATCAGCAGCGCGCCCGCCAGCAGCGCGTGCCCAAGACCGATCCCGTAACCGGATAACCGGGCCTGTAACAGCGAGCCGAGGCTCGGGCGCGCGCCCTGCTCGACGAACTCGGTGCCGGGCTCGAACGCAAGCGCGACCCCGGTATAGGCTTGGTTGAACTCGGAGGCAGCCACGGCGCGCGGACCGCTGGCGGGGTCATTGATCCATACATGGCCGCGATTGTTGTCGCGCAACTTCATCTGCTCGACGACGACAAAATGATTGAAATTCCAAAATACGACGAACGGACAGGCAAGACGCGTGAGATCACCGACCTCTTTCTTCAATCCCTTGGCGATCATGCCAAAGCCACGTGCCACGCGCAGGATGCTTACCGCCTTGGTGCCGTCGCGCCCGACGCCGCAGCTTTCGCGCAGTTCCTCCAGCGAGATCCACCGGCCATGAGCGGCGAGGATCATGGCAAGGCAAGCCGCGCCGCATTCCACGGCCTCCTGCTGCATGATGGTCGGGACGCGCGCGCGCCGGCGCGGAAGGAATGATGTCATCGTCGCACCATGTCGAAGAATTGCCGTGTGTACGGAAGCACCACCTGCAGGACGGGCTCGGTGCGTGTTACGATCTCGGCCTTGCAGAGCGTGCCGTTGCTGATGGTGGTTTCCGGGCCGCGGGAGCTCGACCATTGCAGCCCGGTCGGAGTCTTCGCGTTAGGCACCAATTCGGCGCGCACCTCGAACGGGGCGCCGCCTTCCGACAGCGATTGCGCCAACTGGCGATTTTTCAGCACCCGCAGCATGCCCTCCTGGGTGGCCGGCACTTCGGACACTGCCGTGATCCTTGCCACCAGGTAGCCGTGCTCCTGACGCTTGACGGTCGAGGGCAGTACCTCGACCATCATGCCTGGCCGCACCTTCTTGCCGTTCGCCGGTGGCACGTAGAGCGTAGCCACCAGCGGGGCCTTGTTCTCGCCGCCATCGGCCGCGGTCACGTCGGGCAGAATCGTCGCCAGCGCCACGCCGCGCTCGACCAATTCGCCCTCGTTCAGCTTGATCTCCGCTACCGTGCCCGAATAGGGGCTGGTCATGATGTCGACGCGCCCCATCCGCTCGTTCAGTAAACCGAGCTTTCGTTCGGCGGTCGATATCTTCAGCGATATCGAGAGCTGTTCGCGTTCGCGTTCGTTGCGCTGATTTTCCGCCTCTACTTCGAGCTGTTTCAGCGCGCTACGATCGCGCCCCAGCCCCTCGGCAGCCTGGCTGAGCTCGTTTCGGGCGTCGAGCAGGCGCTGTTTGGTGATGACCCCGCGTTCTGCGAGATCTTCGAAGCTGCGCAGGCGCTCGGTCAAGGCAGCTACGCGCTGGTCAGCGAACCCGACACTCTTGGCGAGGTTTTGGCCCTGCTCGGCGCGGAGATTGTCCTGGGTGGAGCGGACGCGGCTCTGGAAAGCGGCAACCTTCTCGCTCTGGTCCTTTGCCTCGGCGAGCTCCGCCGCAGCGGCCGAGATCTCCTGCCGCAAGTCGGGCTGCTCGACCTGGGCGATCACGTCGCCTGCCTTCACATGATCGCCGACCCGCACCTTTATGGACTTCAACTGGCCCGCGGCACTGGCGACGACCTCCTTCACGCCGGCGATGTTGAGCAGAATGCCGTTGCCGCTGACCTTGATCGGGACCTTGATGAAGATCCCGACGACCAAGGCGGCGACGACGGCCAGCACGCAGACCAGCAACAGCAGCCACGCGCTCGGTCGCACCACGGCGGCGGCCATGTCCAGGCGCTCCGGGGAGGTCATGCGCGCGATCGCGCTGTCTCTGAACAGGCCTTTGCCCGGCACCGGCGCTGTCGGAGCGGTCTCGGCGAGTGGCTTTGCGGGCAAGGTTTCGAGCGTGGTCATCTGGTCTGGTCCGGATCGAGAAGCGAAGGCGCTTTACGTAATGCCGTCGGGCTTGGACGGGTCGAACAGGGAGCGCGGATCGGGCAGGGGGGCTGCTGGCTCGTTGGTGTCGGTCGGGTGGCGTGCAGCAGGTGCCATTCCGCGCCCCGGAAGCAGCGCCCGTTTCGCTTCGACCTCGACACCAGCTGGCACCTGGCGGGCAGCATCGAGATGCGGAGACGCCGCGGGCGCCGGACCGCTTGCTGGCACCGGCAGACTGTGGTCGTAGACAGTCTGCGACCACGTATCGCGAGCATCGGGTTGTCCGTGCGTCGCCATCCCGGCGCCGCCGGCAATGCCCGCAAGATCTTCGTCCTCAATCCCGGACTCGTCGATCAGCGCGCGCACGGCTGGCTTTGCGATTGGGTCGTCAGGCAAGATCGTCCTCCTTGCCCCGCATTATGCAGCCGGTGGCGGGATCGTGCAGGAAAGCGTCACCGATTCGGTTCAATCGCGAATCGGGGGCGGCGGCGCGCCGGGCCTGCATCGGGCGGTCTGGGCACGAGAGAATAAGCATGACAACGCCGTCCTCCACCGCCAGCGCTTGTGCAGTCGCACTATCGGCGGCCTCGCCTTGATCGTGCTTCCCGCCGCCACCGCGGAGCACCTCGGGTAAATCAGTTCATTTTGGATGAATATCTGCCGGACCGTTTGCGGCGAGACCCGACTAAATTCGGCTAGTCGATCCCCTCGAAATATTCGGCGATCTTCTCGGCACCACTTTCCGTGAGCTCGACCAGCACGCGGCGTGCGTCTTCGGCATCCTGGGTCCGGCGCAACAATCGGAGTTCCTCCAGATCGGTGATGCGGCGCAGAGCCGTCGTGGTCGGCACGCCCGAGGCAATGGCGAGGCTGGTGACAGAGACTGTTCGGCCGAGCGTCTTGCTCTCGTAGAGATCCAGCAGCATGTCCCAGCACGGATTGGCCACGAGCTCGCCGAAGATGCGGCGCTGCAGCTTCTGCACCTTAAGTGCGCCGAGCACCTTGCGAAGGTCGCGCCGGCTGCGGCTGAGCGCCAGCACCCCTTCTGCCTCTGGGCTGAGCGCCATGACCTCGTCATAGCTACTCGACGCCACGGCCCCTTCATAGCCATTTCTGATATCAGCGGGGTTGGACTGGGCCGGCAAGAGATCGATCATTGCGCGGGTGACTTCGAGCAGTTCGGCGGCCCGGCGTGTTACCACCCGCTCTACGGCGCGGCGGGAGAGCGAGCGTTCCGCCCGTCGTACAGCGTCGAGCAGTGCGTTCGGATTGGTCGGCTTGTGCAGGAAGTCGACCGCCTGCATGCGCAGCGCCGCGACCACATCGTTGATCGAGGCGGCCTCGGCCAGGAAAACGACGCTCAGACTGCGGTTTGCCGCGAGCTTTTTCTGCAGCCGCTGATAGATTTCCGCACCGCGCGTATCCTTCCACACGATGTCGCAGACGACGATGCCGATATCCTTTTGGTCGCACGCCAGATTGACGGCTTCGTCAACACTCTGCGGGCACAGGACGCGGAAGCCATCCCGGGTCAGCAAATCCGGCACCTCGGCAAAGCCGTCCGGCTCGCGAACGAGGACCAGAACGGCGTGCTCGCGCTGCTTCACTTCCAAAAAGGTTGTGCCGTGCATGCCAATCTACATCGCTACAGTATGAATACTTCCGGCGCCGATGCCGGACGAGGAGGGCGCATTATAAATTGACAAGACCCGGGACAATGCAGGCTCCCAGGCTCGGGTCTTCGCCAAGGTGATTTGCGCTCCACACTCGGCTTGCGGTCTCTGCGGCGAACGGGTTCCGTCCTCCACCTCGACCGGTTCCCCAGGATCATTAGCGACCCGTCGCGGGAGCGGTTGGAAAAGATTGCGGATACTTTTCGATCGCACGAGGCCCCCACCTCCGTGCGGGGCTCATGCGGGCGCCAGCCGCGCATTCGGCGGCGGTTCGCGGCGCCGGGTCGCCACGTCGATGATCGCATCCAGCGCGCCAAACAGCGCGGCGGCATCATCAGCGGACCGCGCGATGAGATTGTGGTCGGTGCCCGGCAGCACGACGTCCCTGCGGGTCAGGGCCGCTGTCGGCAGGCCAGCCGCCGTGCAGACTGCCTCCGAGATCATCACTTCACAGGGGGTGAGACGGGCGAGATCCAGCAGATGCGCGGCATTGCGGACCACGCCGCCGACCGCCGAGAATTCCACTTTGTCTTCATGGCCAACATCGCCGAGCGTCGCCTCACCCGCGTCGAGCCCGACCACGAACGCAACGGGGATTTTGAGATCCCTCTCGAATACCGAGTTGAGGTGATCGACATTGATCCGGAGCATGGCGATCGCCTCGAGCGCCTGCCGGCTCGCCTCGGGCAAGGTCTTGTCGAGCCCGAACAGCGCCATCATGCCATGGCCATACAATCGATTTGGCTGCCCGCCTGCTTCCCGGACCGCGCGTACTGCCGCGTCGAGAAAGCGGTTGGCAAGAAACACGAGGTCGAGCACTTTGCCGTGCCCACGGTCGTGGGTTGAGATATCGCGCATCTCCACAAACATGCAGACGACGTCGCGTGCCTGGCCGGCCTGCGGGCGGCGCCGGCCAAGCACGAAGCTCGATCCGACATGGGGCGGCAGCATCGGCACGAAGGCCACATCGCCGGTTGGCCGCACCTGGCAGGCGAGCCTGATGTTCGGGCTGCTGGCGCGTATCCGCGCGAGCAGTTTGCTTTCCATCGCGGAGGGCGGGGGCACGTTCTCCTCGCCGGAGACGACCGTCACGCGACAGGTGCCGCAGCGCCCCCTGCCGCCACAAAAGCCGGCATGCGGCATCTCGTAGAGCGTGCTGGCCTCCAGGATGGACAGGCCTTTCGGTACCCGCAGCGTCGTGCGATCCGGATAGGTCAGGCTGATGAGGCCGCGCCTGCGCTCGGCCACTGAACGCCAGAACCGGGCCGCGAGCACGCCGGCAAAGATCGCCAGATAGGCACCAAGCAGCGCATAGCGGATCGTCAACAATTGTTGCCGCTCCTCGCGCGTGCCGACTTCCAGCGACGTCGCATTTGCATCGCGCCATTCGTGCTGCTGCGCCAGCGCCATCACGGTCCGGCCCCCCTGGTAGAACCCGAGAAGCGCCAGCAGCGGGATCGCCACCGCAAAGGCCAGCAGCACCATGCGCCAGGATATGGTGAACCAGCGCTCAAGCCGCAGCCAGAAGTAGATGCCGATGCAGCCATGGACCCAGGCGACGATCAGGAGCAGCGCCTGCATTATCCCCAGATGCGGCGCAGTGACCCAGAACTGCAGAAGCTCCTGAGCGTAGGTCTTATGGGTACCATGCAGCGTCAACGCGAAGCGGACCGAGACGATATGCATCAGCAGCACCAGCGGGATCAGAAGGCCGAGCACGAGCTGCGACAGCTCCGTCGCCTTGTAGCGGAACGAGCGCCGCTGATAGAGCGCGACGAATCCCAGCGCGCCATGCGCCAGAATGCTGGCATAGAGGGCGGTGAGTGAGACCGGGTTGCGCCACATCCACTCGAACCACATCACGCCGCTTTCCATGGCATCGACGGAGATGTTGCCCATCGCGTGGTTGAGGAGATGCGTGGTGACGTAGGCGAACAGGACGATGCCCGAGACCAGTCGGATGCGCCGCGCTCCCAACGCCTTGCCGATATGTTTCCAGCGCCGCAGCTTGAATTTCAATCTCGTGGCTCCGGCCGTGCCAACCCGTTCGGACGTTCCACTCATCCCTGCATCCTGTTCTCGACCTCGGCGACGTTGGCGATCTCGAAACAAGACAGGTCGGACAGCAAGGCAAGATACATCCGAATTGGACCGATGATGTTCTGCCCGCGGCGGCTAGGTCGATCCGAGCGACGCCAGTGCATTCTGCAGAACCGCGCGGATGCGCTCGGAGTCGGAGGAGCGTAAATTGGCTGGATCGAGATAGAGATCAAGTCCCGGCACCCGCTCGACGATGACCTCGCTCCGCGTCGCCGAGTCCGGGGACACCGCGTCGACCGCATAGGGGACGACCTGCCGGCTGATGCCCTTGGTCGTGATCGGCTCGAGCGGGTGCGCGGTCACATATTCCTTCACCAGGGCGTAGGTCTCGTAACTCATGACGATGCTGCCGGGCTCCGCGATCGACTGAAGCCGCGCCGCCAGGTTCGCCTCGGCGCCGATGATGGTGTATTCCATGCGGTCGGCGCTGCCGAAATTGCCGACATTGCAGTAGCCGGAGTTGATCCCGATCCGGGCCTTGAACGGCTGTGCGATCCCGGACTCCCGCCACTTGGCATTGAGCTCGGCGAGGCGGCGTTGCATTCGCCAGGCCATCCGGACGCAAGCCTCCGCATCGACGCGATCGCCCCTGGTTTCGGGGTCGCCGAAGAAGATCAGCATGGCATCGCCGATGAACTTGTCGATCGTTCCGCCATGTTCATGCGCGATGGCCGACATCTCGGTGAAATATTCGTTGACGAGGTCGGTCAGTATCTCCGGCTGCAGCCGCTCGGTGGCGACGGTGAAGTTCTGGATGTCGGAGAAGAAGATCGTGAGCTTCTTGCGCTCGGTGTGAATCGTCACATCCTTCTCGCCGCTGAAGATGCTTTTGTAGACTTGTGGCGGGATATAGCGGGAAATCTTCATCGAAAGGCCGGCGAGAAAATTGTTGGCAACCTCGAGCTCGTGATTCACGGCGCGTATCCGCGCCGCCTGGCGGGCCTGCACCAGGAAGAAGCCGGCGCCGCTGAGCGCCAGCAGCGCGAAATAGGCCGAGACGTACTTGAACGAGAACAGGTTGGCGCCGATCAGCTGCGTGATCTTCACCTCCTGCAGCCCCCTGACGTCGCCAACCTTCCAGTCCTTCTTCGGGCTGTCGGGATGGCTATTGTGGCAGCTCACGCAGGCCGGCTCCATGATCACCGGCGCTACCAGCCGGACGCTGTCGCTGACCAACCCTGCCTTGACGTCCATCACGTTCTGGTCGGGGTTGTTGCGCAGCGCTGCCAGGGCATAGGTCTCGAATTCGTCGAGCTGATGCGAGGCCCTTCCCTTAAAGGGAAAATCCGAGATGAAGCGGTAGCTGATGTTGTGCTGCTGTGAGCCGATCACCTTGCCCAGTTCGAGCGAGAGCGTCGCAGGAATTGGGATCGCGCCCGGTATTGTTTCATAGTTGTGGACAATCTGCGTATGCTCAGGATGGTCGAGGATCCGCCCAACGACGTTGTTGGCGTAGTAGGTCCGGACGCTCGTGATCAGGGAGTTTATGTCGACCGCTTGGCGGCGGAGCGCCGTGTCGGCAAGCGCGGTCAGGTCCAGCCATACGACGAGCGGCAGAGTGGCCATTAGCAGAGCGATAATAGATCCGATCAGGATGCTCTTCTGCCGGTCTCGCAACACGTTGCTGGCCATGTGTCCATCCCCGCCCGCGACCCGATCGCACGCCTCGGCGGCGCGCTCGCGGCACCCCTCGCGATGTACAGTTGATCATTACAGCCCGGCTGCATGACAACGGAATTGCTGCCAAGATGGATTAAACAGCTCACGGTCCGGTCCTGCGTTGAGGCAGGTCCAGTCTTGGACCATGTTTGATCCATTCCGGTGCCGTTTCGGTCGCGCGTGCTCGGAAACGCAGACCTTGGCCCGCAGGCATGGGGACGCCCGGCCAGGCTTTGGCGGGCACAATCGATCCGAACCGGATGCATCGGCGCGTGCATAGCGCGCGATCCTGCCTCAAGCTGACGATCGAGAATGACGCGAGAGAGGCTCTCTCGGATCCCAACACGAAGGACGGCACATGAGCACCTCGAAGGGACCATTGAAATACGGCAAAACCGGCACGCTCGCTTTGGAGGCAGGCTTGGACGATGAGGAGATCGCCGGGATCTCCGGCGGTGTGACTCACCACGCCACGCCTGCGCACAACGCCTCAATGGTAGCCGCGAGTCATGCGTCGATGGCGGCGCACCAGGCGGCAACCGATGCCGCGCTGCAGCAGCACGACGCCGCGCAAGCTACGCCTCATGTCGATGCAGCGGTGCAGGGGGCAATCGGTGTCGCGGTGCCGCACCAGGATGCCGCGCAAACCGTTAGTCATGTCGAGGCGATGACGCCGGCGGCAAAGGGGGCAATTGGTGCCGCGCTGCTGCAGCACGATGCCGCGCAAGCCGCCCCTCAGATCCATGAGATGACGCCGGCGGCGCAGGGAGCAATCCACGCCGCAATCAAGCTGAACGATGCCGGGCACGCGGGAGCGACGTTCGCCAGTGCGCTGGACCCGCTCGTCGAAGCGTCGCCACAGAAGGGTGTCCTCGTCAACAGCCTGAAGGATATTCACGGCACCGAAGTTTCCGGCGACGCGGGAAAGAGTGCGTCGAACTTCCTCGGCGGCGCCGCGCTCGACGGGGCTTTGCTGCAGTCCTACTACAAGGCGCCGACGGACAGCGCGGGTGCCCATACGGAAAAGGACGCCACCCATGTGCTGGCGACGGCGGGTGCCGGTGTTACCAACACCGTCGATCTTGGCCATGGCGTCAATCTCGTCAGCCAGGCCAACGCGTCAGCCACAACCGAGGCCCATGTCGGTCCGCTCGGAGTTGGGGCTAACGTCGTTCTAAATGCCAAGGTTTCGGAGACGCTGAACCTGACCGAGCACGCCGACATCAGCGTCGTGGCCAAGGCGACGGGTGACGTCCACGCCAAGGCGAGTGTCATTACCGGCGTCGGCGCCACGGCCGATGGTGGCGTAAACGCCGAAGCCAGCCTCAACCAGCATGAGAAGGGCAGCCTCGGCGGCGGCGTCGACGGCATGCAGCAGACCACGCTGGCCGCGGGCCTCGATGCCCATGCGACCGGTGGCGCCAATGTCGGACTGAATGGTGTGTCGGGGGGGGTCGGCGCGTTCGCAGGTGCGTACGCCAAGGTAGGGGAAACCGCCGGTATCGAAGGTGGCGGCGTGAAGGCGTCCGGGTCGGTGGAAGTGTATTCGCCGGGCGTCGTCGGAATCAACCAGAGCGGGACATTCGACGTGCATGACGGCAAGCTGAACATTGCATTCTCGATCGGCGGGGCATTCGGAATCGGCGGCCTGTCGATCGGCGGCAATGTCAGCATCAATACCGCCCCGTTGGTCGATGCAGGAAAGGCGGTAGGAGACTTTTTCGGTGGGGTATTCGGTGGCGGATCTCCCCCTATTACCGCGCCAACCCCTCAACAGAACCAATTGGCTGCCGAATACCGCCATGCCTACGAGCAAGTCCAGCAACATACGGACCAGATCATGCATGGCTATGAACACCACGGTAAGCACTCTGCTCCCCCCACTCATGCTGAGTTACAGAAGATGCACAACCAAGCGTTGGCAGCTGCTGAGAAGGTGCTTAACTTTGACGCGATCACGGCAAAGTTCGCCAAGGAATACAACGCCGCTGGCACCATGGGTGTTACTAACGGAGCAGATCAGGCGGGAGCAATACGAATGTTTGCCGACATGGACCAGGCAAAAGTCACCGGCCACGAAACCGTGAAGACCGACGCCGTGACTGGCATCCACTACAGTTCTAACGATTCGGTATGGGCAGGACCGAGTCGATGAAACCGGTAAAACGCGTTGGCAGGTGTCTCGTGGCTGTCGAGGAGTCGGTCTGGCCTGTGCGTTCAGTTCGGTCGCTGCTGAGACTTTGCTACTGCTGAGACGTTACGCGCGGCGCTGTGGTATCCACACGCTCCGCGCGTGAGGTTTCCCGAGGTGAGCTGGAGTCTGGTTCGAAAATCAGACTCCAGGCTTTTGTGTCGTGTGTGCGTACCGTTATCCGAAAACCGGTGTCCGCTTTTTCGGGGTCACACGCTAGGCGACCTGCTGGGTCTGTGCTGCCTGCTGATTTTGCGCGACGAACGCCAGGGCAATGTCCGAGAAGGGCATCAACCGGATCGCTTCGCCCGTCACCAATTCCTTGGCGACCCAGGGGATCAAGGCCAGGGCCTGCGTCAGGCTCTCCGCGGTCGGAGCCTCCATGGTGAACACAATGCCCTTCTTGTCCTCGCGAACAAACATCTCGCGCACGATGTCTCGGGTATAGAGGCCCCACAAGACTTGCAGCGAGGGCAAGGCAAATTCCTCCATCTGGGCGGGGGTGATCCCGGAGTTGGGCGTCAACATAACCTGATATCTCATGATGTTTCTCCTCTGGCTCGATTGCGGTGGCTCACGCTAGCGTTGGTGCCGCGCCTCCGCAGCCTTCAATTGATCCAAATTGAACTGATACCGTTGGGGCTCGCGGGAGTGACCTCAGGCGGGCGAGTGGCGCGCGTGGACGCCGTTCATATGCTTCGAGAGAATTGACTCAGCTCTCGCGACGCCACGAAGTATTAATCCTGAATGGATCGATTTTTCGCCGCGGTCAGCAACCGGCGCAGGCTCCACCACGCGCGAAACACGGCACGATCAGTATCCGACGATCCGCTCAATATCTCAGCCGCCCGAAAGCCAGCACGGTGCGTCCCTCGGCCGGCATGATGTACCCGGAGCCGCTCGCGTAGGGTACGAAATAGCGGCGGTCGGCGAGATTCTTTGCGGTCACGCCCAAGCTCCAATGATCCGTCTCGTAGGCGATCTTGCCGCCGAAGGTGACATAGGCCGGTGTAAAATAGATGTTGTTCTATGGTTTCGAAACGCCGCACTACTTCTGAGCGGCGGCGTTTGAAAGTCCCTCGCGCAAGTTGTCGGGATTCATGACCGGTACGATTTCAGACTCTGCGTTGAGATTCAAAAAGAACGGTTCAACGACTTCGACGATCTGCGACGGCTTCGAGAGATTGAAAAATATCATCCCTCCGCGTTTGCCGTCCAACGACGCAAAATAGGCCGCCTCAGGCTTG
>Ga0307516_10002570_pt1 | contig 24101 bp, 39 predicted proteins | sample 19_EM_MG_FD_203310 | JGI IMG/M metagenome (GOLD analysis project Ga0307516, IMG submission 203310) | Populus trichocarpa ectomycorrhiza microbial communities from riparian zone in the Pacific Northwest, United States - 19_EM | ecosystem: Host-associated > Plants > Roots > Unclassified | place...
CAGGTCGAACAGGAGGTGCAAGACAAGTTTAGGCAAGCCTTCGCATTCGATGCGAATGAGAAGGTGTTAGGATGTGAGTTAGACCCAGCGCTCTCCCGTTCATCAGAGGTTTACCAGACCTACGCAGATTTCCCTGGCCACCTGTTGAGGCTGTTCCCGATTTCTGGGCGACTGTACGTTTCGGAGAATTATTTCTGTTTCAAGTCAAGCGGTGCCCTAGCATTGCGGACAAAGGTGCCCGTGTCCGTGTATTCGTACTTGGACAAGAGCTAACACACCGTCCCAGATGATCCTCCCAATTCGAGACGTTTTGTCCACAGAGAAGTCACGGGCGTTCTATTTCAACGGTTATGGATTGGTGGTCATAATCCGTGGCTATGAAGAGCTGTTCTTTGACTTCCCAACGGATGAGAGGCGGAGTAGTTTTGTCAGGCTTCTCGAAACTCAGGCCGAACATGTTCGCCAACGCCCCACCCCCGAAGGTTCACAGCAGACCCAAACCAAGCTTGATGCCCTCTTCCTCGAGGATGTCGACTCGCGGACATCCCCAACGGACGACTCTAGCGAGGAAGAGATGAGCCCCGCGGATGAGCACATCGTGGCATCGCACATGTTCCAATCCACGAGCTCAACTTTCTTGACCTTCAAACCTTCCAAACCGATGCACATCACCTGCCTGACCATCGGCTCAAGAGGAGACGTGCAACCCTACATTGCGTTGGCTAAGGGACTCATTGCGGATGGACACAAGGTGAGGATCGCAACGCACGGGGAGTTCAAGGAATGGATTGAGTCGGTAAGGTTAACCTCCCTAGATACTCGTCTCATGGGCTAACGTGGTACAATAGCACGGGATCGAGTTTGGTTATGTCGGCGGGGACCCCGCAGAGCTGATGAGGATCTGTGTGGAGAACGGCATGTTCACGGTTTCGTTCTTGAGGGAGGGCGTCACCAAGGTGGGTTACCACGATTTCTTGCCCCTCAACCCTAACGGTATTAAACCAACGTGTCCACGAAGTTCCGTAGCTGGATTGATGACCTTCTCAAGACATCTTGGGAAGCATGTCAGGGCACAGACCTATTAATCGAGAGCCCAAGTGCCATGGGAGGCATTCACATCGCTGACGCTTTAGAAATTCCGTATTTCCGCGCATTCACCATGACTTGGACAAGAACGAGGGCATACCCCCACGCCTTTGGCGTCCCGGAGCGCAAGGTGCGTGCTTCCAAGGTTCACAGTCGGCGAGTTGTATTGAGTGGCATCTTTTACTTGACGTAGATGGGAGGAAATTACAACTATCTTGTAAGGACCCCACCCGTTTTTACGCCATCGATTGGGTAAAACTCACGTTGTTGTAGTCGTACGTGCTCTTCGACCAGGTCTTTTGGAGAGGCATCGCCGGTCAGGTCAACAGATGGCGGCGTTCTGTTTTGGGACTCCCGAGCACAAGCTTAGACAAGATGGACCCCAACAAGGTTCCATTCCTGTACAACTTCAGTCCCATACTCGTCCCTACTCCCTTAGATTGGCCGGAGTGGATCCGGGTGACAGGTTCGCCATTGTCTCCCCCTCTCCACTCAATCAATTGCGTTCTGACCTTTGTGACTAGGATATTGGTTCTTAGACGACGCAGACGTCAGCGCTAAGAAATGGGCTCCACCCCCAGAACTACTGAAGTTCATCGAGACCGCTCGGGCCGCAAACAGGAAGATTGTGTATATTGGTTTCGGGTCCATTGTCGTCTCCGACCCGAAGTCGATGACACGATGTGTCATCGACGCTATCGTTCAGAGTGGCGTGTACGCGATCCTCTCAAAGGGCTGGTCCGACAGACTACAAGTCAAGAGTGCCGGGGAGGTTGCCGAACCTGAGATCCCCCTACCCAAGGAGATCTTCCCGATCTCCTCTATTCCCCACGACTGGTTATTCAAGAGGGTCGATGCGGCGTGTCACCATGGCGGTGCAGGTACTACGGGAGCCAGCGTTCGAGGTAATTCACTGTCCTCAGATTATGGTATCTGCTCTTACCGTTTTTACGCAGCCGGTATACCCACCATCATCAAACCCTTCTTCGGCGATCAGCACTTCTGGGCAGATCGTGTAGAAGCGTTGGGAATTGGATCGGCCGTCCGGAAGTTGACGGTACAGAACCTTTCCGACGCTTTGGTTGCCGCTACTACCGACCAGAAACAGATTCAACGCGCTGCCCGGGTCGGTGAACAAGTGCGAACGGTAGGTCCATAGGTGCCCTCCTACGTGGGTAACGCTGATCTATCAACCCCTGTAGGAAAATGGCGTCCGGAATGCCATCGAATCCATCTACCGCGATATGGAATACGCCCGTTCATTGACTCTCAAACGACGTGTGGGCCCCATCCCAAATCACAAGAGCGGGGACGACGATGCAGAGAACGAAAAGTTGCAGTGTGGCATCCGGCGGCTTTCGCTCTCGTTGGCCCGAGGCCAGGAACGACCTCTCACAGGATCATCCGACGGCTCGGCGGCTGGTGCGGTCAGCGAGGATTGGAGTGTGATCTCCGATCCGGAGGATGCCGTCAAACGGTCTCCCTCAGACAAGAAACGGCATGGAAGACGCAAGAGCCTGAGCAGCGTCATGTTGTCCGCCCTCCCAGATTCCTTGGCCCATCTATCCACATCTCCCCCTAGATAGATTATATCACTTACGAATTCTCTCACGTATACAGGCTCCACTTAACGACACCCCCTCCTCAGCTATGTAGCATATAGACCTGTGTTTGTTTCTTTAAACGGCCCACCTCTGTGTTTAGTACCACTCGTTTTTTGTGGGCGGCGATACGTTTGTACCTAGAGAACAGCATCGTATCGAGTGGCTCAGTGAATGTCTACGTATACAAGGTTGGAACCGTACGATGCAAACAAATATCTGTGACTTGAGCTTAAGTTCTGATGAAAGGCTCCAGTTGCTATTGGAGTGGGCTCTCATTCGTTTCTATTTCCACCGTGGACGGTGTCTCCTTGTCGGTACGGAGGGGGGGAAGTCCATGGGTCGTTGGGGTGGTTTTCCATGCACCGGAGATTTCCTTTGCGTGAAAAGCCCGTCTGAACTCCAGTTGTGACAATTCTCAGTGACCACGGTTCCCTTGGTCGTGGTACACCACGCCGGAATGACACATGAGAATGTGAAGTAGTGCATGATGATGTGGAGATATGTACTAGTACTTTGGGTAACTTATAGATCGTAGCTCAGTGCCACAGAACCACATGAGACCTGGGAAACCCCACGTAGGCTCATTTAGCCATCTCGTACAACGCGTCTTTGTCACCACTCTCGTCGACCAGCGATTTGAGCTTCCCCCCTTCGATCTTGAGGAGCTCACTGGGTTTGCCAAACTCGACGATGTTTCCGGCGTCGAGAACCAAAATCTTGTCGGCATCCATCTGAAATGTTGGATGTTAGTTCACGGAATGACTTGTCAAGGAGGCCGACTCATACAATAGTCTGAAGTCTGTGGGCGATCGTGAACAACGTCACATCGGCTCCCAGACCGTGACGGAGAGAAGATTGAATGACGGTATCGGTCTCATAGTCGATTGCGGAGGTGGCTGAATAAAAAGGGTTCGGTGGACGTGGAATAGCAGCTCGCGGTAACTGACCTTCATCCAGGATTAAAAGCTTGCTACGACGAACGATTGCTCGAGCGAGTGCCAAGATTTGACGTTGACCAATCGAAAGGTTTCCACCACCACTCGAAATGGCAGTCTCGAGAGTGATCCTTCCTTCATCATCTTCGCTCTGGACAGAGAACAAACCAGCAGCGCGGAGGGCATCGTTGAGCGTAGCGTCGTCATATTGTTCGAACGGATCCAGATTCCCACGGAGAGTGTCAGACAACAACTCAGGAACTTGGGGGATGATGGTGATATTAGTCCTGAGTGCCTCAAGGTTGATCTTGTTCGTCGGCACGCCGTCAAAGTAGACAGTACCCTCTGTAAAGATGCACCTGAGCAGTGCCAGGGTCAAGGAGCTCTTTCCACTACCGGTGCGGCCGACTACACCGACACGTTCTCCAGATGCGATCCGGAAATTGAGGTCATGGAGGACGTCTGGGCTGTCGGGACTGTACTTGGCGGACAGGCCCTCTACGACCACTTCCCCACTGGCTGGCCAGTAAGCAGGAGGAACACCGTCAGGCGTAGCTTTCGGCTCTTGCTCAATATCGACATAGTCCTGGATACGTTCCAAACTGTGGAGAGGATCAGAAATGTATTTGTTACTCATTGACGAATACCCACCTGTTTCCGCTGACCTCGAATTCGTTCAAAATTCGGACCCACCACAAGATCATGCTGCTGAACCCAACGGCCATGTTCAAAGAGAAACCGATCGCGGCCGCGTAACCTGGGCGGTGGATGGCACCAGTTCCATAGACGAGGTACGCAGCCAAGCCTGACGAAAACAGGGCACCGATGGCATCAATGCGGATGGAGATCCACCTGTTCAAGTTGTAGAATGTCCTCGCGGGTCGCGAGAATTTGTCGATGCGATCGAGTGACTCCTGTTTAAACATATCCTGGGCAGAGTATGCGCGGATGGAAACTATAGGACCATCAGCACAAGTACCAGTTACCGCCTGCGGGACACCGTACCAATGCCGGAAATTGCAGCACCGAAGTGAGACAGTACAGGGGAACGGGCGTTGCTCATCTCACGCTTAACCGACAGCTGAGCCTTGATGTACATCTGACCAGCCCATCCACCGATGAGGAAGGCGGCGACGCCAGGGAAGGTAAAGATAGGAGAGAAGATAATAACGGCCCCAAACTTGATCAACATAGACAAACTAATCTCGAGCAACGCAGACAGGTTACGGGAGATGGGACCATCCACTGAGAACAGAGTTAGCGTACCATTTGCACGAGCCGGAGCAATACAACGAACCTGCTTGCATATCCTGAGTGCATCGGGCGATGACACGGGCTGTAGGAGTCGAGTCGAGCCACCTGAGGGTTGTGCCGAGCACTGAAGAGATCAGTTTGCGGTGGATGGCCCTAGAGGCTCTCAAGGATCCGAAGGTGAAGATGGTGGTCGCCAAAGCGTACAGCGCCGAAGCGCCAGTAAGCAGGATGCAGTACACCAGGAGGTATTTGACGGAAGAGACCTCCGAAGCCTTGTGGTTGTCGTATTGAGCGGACCAGAAACCTACCCCACCGTCAATATCGGGATAAGAAATCCACCGGCAGGGCTTACCCAGGTACCAGGTTTGAACGGCAAGCGAGACCTCTGTCAGTCCCAAGCTGAAGATGAATGTGAACCAGAAGAGCGACGGGTAAGAACCACCCATTCCAATGAAGAACAGTTTTACTGTCACCCATCAGCGACGTTTCCCATCGAGGGTGGGAAGACTCACGTGCCAACCAACTGACGTGCCCTTCTGCGATTTCTTCAGCAACCATAAGCTTTCCGGACTTGCTTTCCGGAACCTCCGGAACCTCCCCGTCTACCGTCTCCTCAACCTTGTGCAACTCCGCTTCCTTAGCCTTGAGTTTCTTGGTGAGAGTCTTGCTGGTAGCGAGCGCATTGGACATTGTTCCTTGGCTGATTATGTGACCGTCAGATCCAAGGGCCACAACGAAGTCGGCGATAGGGCTGGTCATAGCCACGTTGTGAGTCTGCGATGAGCCGTTAGCCCTTGTTCCGCATCGGTCAGCACGGGTGCTTACAACCAACAATACCGTGCGCCCGAGGACAAGGTCCCCTTGCAAGCACTTGTCGACGACCCAACGAGCAGTGTGGACGTCCAATGCGGCCAAGACGTCGTCCAGAATCAGGATCTGGGCCTGAGAATATATCGCCCTCGCGAGGGTAACGCGCGCCTTCTGTCCACCGCTCAGCGTCAGGCCCTTCTCGCCGACCTCGGTCTTGTCGCCAGCATCGAAGAGGGTCAAATCCCTGCTCAAGCCGCACTGATAGATGACCTTTTTGTATCTTTTCTCGTCGTAAGGGGATCCAAACAGGATGTTGTTCCTGATGGTCTCGTTCTGGACCCAAGACTCCTGAGCAGCAAACGCGACACCTCCAGCTCTCGGCAGGTTGCACCATGAATCCGGTCCCGCGGGGATGTAATGGAGTTCCCCGAGCAGGGCCATCAGCAGGGAGGACTTTCCGCACCCAGTTGGACCAATGATCAAGTTAATCTTCCCCTTTCTGAACACCACTTCGTCGTTGACCCGGAGGGTGAAGTTGCGACGAGAAGACCCGGGAGTGACGGTTCCGGTGGATTCGCTGGTCCAAGTGAAGGAAGCGTTGCGGATGCCGATGAGCTCGGTGTTCGCTTCGACATTGTCGGCTATGGTCGTTTGTTTGGCATTTGGATCAAACTCGTCAAGGAGCTCGGTCTGGCGGAGGAAGTCGTTCAGGCGATCAAGCGAGACCTTGGCTTGGATCATCATTGGAATTCCGCCAAAGACCATCCACATCTGGTCACGCAACATGTCAAAAACTGGGATAGACGGGTTAGATCCTGGTCCGGATTTGTGGCGCGTGACAGATCGTACCGGACATCGCAGAGAAGACTTTGGCGGCGGTAAGCTGTTCCTTCATCACGAGGGTCTGCATGGAGTACGTAAGCGATTTCTCTTGTGGGGTGCGGAGGGCCGCTCACAAAGCAAGCGAACGAGACGACCATGGTGATAACGGGGATAGTAAAGCTGTGGAGGGGGTTTAGTAACGAGTCGCACTGGAAAACCACCGCACCCAACTCACTTGACCATCCCGTTCAGGATCTCGAGGAAGAGGCGTTTCTTCTGGTAGTACAGTTCTTCCTCACGCTTCTGCGCAATCTTCTCGTCCATCTTCTTCTCCCAACCGAAGAGTTTGATCATGCGAATGACATTCATGATCTCGGTGACGACTTGTACACGTGAATCGGTCATCTTCATTTTTTCTGTTTGAATTGTCTGCAGCTTTGCGGCGAAGTATCCCGGCACAGGGAAAAGGGCGACCATGGTCGCCATTCCAACGACAGCACTGGGAAGCGAGACGGGTGGAGTCAGAACCGTAAGTCTGAAACCCGTAAAACCTATCGGCGTACCTCCAGCCCAGGATGGTGTACAGGAAAATGATACAAAGGATAATTTGAATAGGGCAGGCGACGGCAATCATGAGGAAATCCCTTCCGTCGATGATGTTGTTCAAGTCCGTGGAGACCAGGTTGTTGATCTTTCCGACAAGATTTCCGCCCTTCTCTCCGGCAGGTTTCTTCTCCTCTCCCTTGATGCTCGCCTTGTCCGCCTCCAATGGGGTGGCTTCGGAGGCGAGGGTTGTGGAGGTACCTACAGTAGTTTCGGTTCCGTCAGGTGAGTGACTGGAAGTAAAGTCGGCAACTGATGCGGTGTCTGGGGTCGGGACACTGGTCGAAGGCTGGCTCGGGGAGGGTGAGGATTCGGAGGGTTCCGATTTCATGCGAATACGCAGGGCGTGTTCAAACACAAGTTGGGTGATCATCCCTTGGCCTTGCGTGAGCAGTCTTGTCTGCGGAAAATCAGAATCGCTATGAATTCTGCGCGACCGAAGGTGCTCACTGTGATGAAAATGTACCTGGTGGGTGACGTTTAATTAGCCTCACGAAACTGGGAGCTGGTGGGCACAAACCATTGGAAGATCATGGAGCTTAGGAATGGCCCAACAAACAATAGTGCAATCCACACCCATGGGCGAATTAGCGCGTCCTCTCCCCCAGATCCAAGGTACCTGAGAGTTGCAACCTGTTACTAAAAACCGTGGTAACGTATACCCCAGATACTCACGTGAGGAGGCGATTAACGGCAACGGGGTTCATAAATCCAACGAACGTCTGCATGGGACGGTTGAAGTGACGACTCTCGAACGGGAGTGAGCAAGCTCACCCTGAAGGCCATGAGGAAGGCGAGCGTAATGTACTCCTTGCGGAACACTTTCATGAGGCCCCAAAACATGTGCTTTTTCACAGTTCCAGAAAGGGGGTCCAGGTACTAGATTACAGGGAATCAGTATCGAAATTCCAGGTTTACAGGGACCGGACTGACGGGAAAACCTTTCTGGATCAGGTGGGTTGCCCAGTCGTAGTCGGCGAGGGGAGGGCATTCCTCGAGTGGCAGGTGGGGTACCTTGGAGGCCTTGATGATGAGAGGGTCCAGGAAAGTGAAGAGCGAGAACGACAGCCACGAAGCCGTCTGCTCCGGATTGGGCTCGGATGCTGGGTTCTGATATCAAAGTGTCGTTACATCTGGCGTAAAACAACTCGGTGTTCGCCAAAGCCTCACCTTCGGATCAAAAGGGATGTACTGGCTAGGGATTATGATCGGGATGATAGTCGCGACGAATGTAAGGACTGCGACTTTGCCCCACATGAGCCATCCATCTTCGATGTCAATCGGGGAAAGGGTAAACGTGGCAAAGGGGTATAAGTCCCTGTATGCGAAGACAAGCCAGGTACCGAAGAGGGCCCAGACGAGATGGGTATTGGCCAGGTTAGCGGTCCTCGGCCGGGCGGAAACGGCGACAATGGAGAGAAGTGCAGAGTAAACCTGTGGGGCTTAGCGGGCACGAGAGGTAGTTGTACGCTGGTAACTCACAAAGGTGATCGAAACCACGAGATCAAGCCATTCCGCGGACGTGAAGGTGTTCCCCCCACGATTGTGCCTGTGCTTTTTACCCCAGTGTTTCCCCCTAGTCGTGGGGTGGGGAGGCGGAGCCTCGTCGATAACGAAGGTCGCTGCACTGAGACCGACGAGGGTAAAAACTGCAAGAAGACGGAGGACCCTGTAGGCGAAGATATCTGCACCACCAAGCGACTTGGCGTGGTGGCAAAGCTCTGCGAAGAATCCGTTGGGGTCCGTTGCAATATTCGGTTCCGATGGTTCCTCCTCCTCGATGGGATTCTTAGTAAGGCGTGCCCATACCTTTCTGACGGATTTCCGAGCAGAGATGTAGTGAGTGGCAATGACAAGGAGAGATGTCGCTGCGAAGAGCGGGGGTAGGACGAGGGAGTCTTCCCATATGCTGGGCAAGCGGATGAGCGGATGTGCTCCGAGAATCAATGGGGCGCATACGGGTGCTTCCTGAGGCTGAAGGCGAACGGGGGGTAGCCTTGGATGACTACCTGTGAAGGCAGGTAGATCGACTGCGGCAGATCATTGGGGAACAAGCCCGGCACACGCATGCTCGAGCTGAAGGAGAGGCAAGGAAAGCGGGCTGGTGGTGGGCCAGTACTTATGTAAAACGAGATTTGCAAATTTGGGTGACGAATCCAGGAGATGAGAGTCCTGCGGTGATTCTGCGACAGGGCCCGCAGCCTCGAACCGGCTCGTCATCGTCATGGGACCGGGCGGGACAAACATATCGCATCACGTTTCGCGTTGGATCTGCGGGTTGCACGTGACTGGCACAACCAGAGTCGGTCATCGCGGCGAACCAGTACAGGCGAACGACGACCACAGCGACCCGAACCACCAATGTCTTCTGCTCAAGGCCACGGCGAGAGCCCTCCGAGTACGCGGCCCTCCATGTCAGACCAGGGCCCGCTCGCGCTCTTCGACCTCTATCTCAGGATCCTCTCAGACTCTTATCTCACCTTCCTACAAGAGAGGTTCGCACACGACCCATCTCCTCCGATTCTCGCTTATCTCCCTCCTGACCTTCCTTTTCTTCTCACAGGAAGAGGATTGAAGAAGACTAGTCAGTTTCTCCGATCTCCGCCTCCCCTCTTTGTTCCCCGCTGATCACCCCCCTCAGTTATGAATCACTCGTCGAACTCCACCGCAAGACCGCCAACGTGGACCAATTCTTCGATGCTCGCCTCGAGACCACGACATTGAGATCCGCTTGGTCGGAAGTCCGAGATAACGTCGAGAGGGAGGCCCAAACCCGCCGGGCCTTCATGGACTCCATGACCCAAGAGGTCATCAACCCTCTCATTTCCTTCAAGGTCCGTCTTCACTCTAGCCCATGCCCCTATTCGGAATTCCCGAGCGATGCCGCCCAGGAAACCCAAGATCGGATTCGCAAGCGGATCCGAAACCACATGAAAGATTCGATCCAGGCTCATAACGATTACGCCGAAAACGTGTTGCCGAAGCTCAAGCGTGCCTACCTCAAGAAATGCCAAGATGTCGAGGTAAGATGTTTGATTTGTGCTGTCCCGTATGGCACCTAACCAACCTTTAGGATCACAAATCTGTCGCCCTCTCGGCGGCATCTCATGCGAAATCTGACCTCCGTCATCCCGACGCCCAGGGCCAGTATTACCGTGACCCCGCAACCCGGCCAATCGTCACTTCGCCCCAGCCTCTGAGACCCCTCGAGCGCCGTGCCTCAACCAGTACCGCCACGACCCGCCCGAGATCCCCTCCAACCACACTCTCGGATATTGCGTCTCAGGGTCAGTTTCACCCCGTCCGTTCACCACTGACTCTCAATGCGCGCTCTAGGCAAAAAACAACTGAACCATCTCATGACGCTTTTGGACAAGGGGAGCGCGAAGGAGGTCCTTAGGGGTGGCTTGGACAAGGACCCACTTCGCTCGGTGCGAGCGAAGCGGGAAGCGGATGAAGCAGGCAAGGAGTCACCTTTCCTCCACCTGCAGCCATCTTATTCTTGGCAGATGTTCAATATCGAAACGCTGTGCATTGGTGTGAAACTCTCCGGCTAAACCGAGAGAAGACGATGCAAGCAGGGTATCATGTAGGTGACCATTGACGGACGGAGCGCATACAGTCGATCTGACGTCCTGCAAGAGCTTGGAAACATTCATTGGGGAATCCTCAGAGACGATTAAGAGGTCGTTGGGCAGATATGTGGATAATCTGGCGTGCGTGAAACCTAGTGCTTGGAGTTTTCACCTCTGATAAAGCACCCCACAGTGCCCTGTTTTCAACTAATCTACAACTCACTAGTCACGGCGCCCAGCAAGTTGAGAAGGTTTCCACAGGAAGAGACATGGGAGGCGTGCACGCATACATTGGGAAATCTCTCGCGTCGTCGATTCCTATCCCAATCCTATATCACAACTTTTATGTGGGGGAGTGTAGGGACTTGATCTTTGGTTTCAGCCTCCAGGATTACGCAACGGCAAGGGACCTACCAGAGGGCGAAATACCAAAGATCGTGAAAATCTGCATCGAGGAGGTCGATAGAAGGGGTCTCGATTCCGAGGGTATCTACCGGGTAAGCCTCGCTCGCCACGTTTTCTCCCTCCTGCCCTCACCGGGAAACCAGGTATCCGGCAGGGTTGCATCCGTCAACGAAGTGGGTTTGGGTGGAGCCAGGTTCCGATAATGTTGCGCTCACCCCTTACAGCTCAGGCACAGGATCGAGAGAAACGAAGAGGCGTTCCATTTCAACCCCACCGATGATATCTACGTCATTGCTTCATTACTCAAGGTTCGCCGACAGTTCGTATACCCAACTCTGGTTTTGTTGACACGCACCTAGATGTATCTGCGAGAGCTTCCCGAACCATTGTTCAAGTTCCCCTTGGAAGACAGGATTCAGCACACCGTCGATTTTGGTCGGAATATTTATACATCCGGCCGTAGACCCACCCCTGACTTATGTTTCATCACAGAGAAACACTTCGCCTCGGATTTCCAACTTGTTCGTGCGAAGATTAGGCGTCTCCCACCCATCCATAGATATACTCTGAAGGCTGTCCTGCTACACCTCAATCGCGTCGCATCACGTCGTGAGAAGAACAAGATGGATACCAGAAACCTCGCAATCGTGTTTGGCATTTTCGGCAACGATGATGAGCCTAAGGGCGGTGATTTGCTGAGTCTCCAAGGTCACAATGTGAGCCAACCCCTACCCGGGACCTTTCCAGGCTCCGAATATTGACCCTGCTGGTATAGGACACCTTTATGGAAGCCTTGATCATTCATTCCCATACGCTGTTCGATGACCAAATCAACCCTGCACTTTACGCGTCATCCCCCCCACTCCCTCCAGCCCCCCTTGGAGAGCCCTTACCTCCGTTTGCCTATGGTTCTACCTATACGAAGTTCTCAGAGTACGGTTCCCAGCCGCAGATTAACTCGCCCCTTCCGCAAACCCCTACCCGACAGACATCGACCGGTGACGACTTCGCACCGCAACTCCCGCCTCGACCACCGGCAAGTATCCATCCGTCGTCGCGGGGAAACAGCGGCAACGCGAACGGGCTTTCAAATTCGTCTCCCACCCGATCTGAGGCGGAGACGAATTTTGCGAGTCCAACCACCCTCACCCAGGCATTGCCGTTACCCCTTCGCCCCGGTAGACAAGGCGCTCTGACACCTATCCAGAGCTTGAGGGGAACGAAGGGGCTGGACTTTTCACAGCACGAGACCGCCGAGGGAGATTGGACCGGACCTGCTCCTACATCCCCGCCGTTGAGCGACCCACCAACCCCTCCCCCACCAGCGTCCAAGTCTCAACAGATACCTCCCCCTCCCCCGCCTTCTGCTCTTTCTCAGTCTACCTTTGCACTACAACAACAGCAACAGCAGCCCGCCCTGTCGCAGCGGCAACCGGCATTGACCCAAACCATGACCCAGGAACAACCCCATCCGAAGGGCACGGCGTTATCGCAACCCCCACCCCCCTTACCAGCGATTGAGGGAACAGCCTTCGGGGACTTTGAGCCGATCGCCAGCCTTTTGGAAACAAGTTCGAGCTCTATAGTACACGATGGTCATTCGACAGACCACGCCAACCCCATCACACCTGATGCACCGACAGGTCCAACTCTGCAACCGCTTGCGTTTCGACCCCTCATACAACGAGAGCCGCATGTAGTTCCGCGGTTGCAAGCCCAACCTATCCAAGTTGCTCAGGCCCAGGAACAGAGCCAACCGTCCCCTGCCCACCCGGATGAGCCCCCACACGGGGGACCCGAGTCGCAAGACCTTCCACCTTCTCGGTTACATTAGGACCCACTACGCACTCTTCTGTATACGCTACTACGGTTCGTATTTGAGTCACATACGACTTCTCTATTCGTCTTACAAGTATATGGATTTTTTTCACCTTGGTTTCCCTTTCTCCATCTCGAGTGTAGTCCTGAACTTTTTCTTGGTAACATATGCGTACACTGAGTTCCTACTTTCCCACGGAAACGTGTTCGTTGACCACGCATGCAAGATAGTATATGACGAGGTAAAGCAAAGTGGAGGGAGGGGATGGTACAACTACAATATGAAATATGATGTGGAGGAACGTCGGATATCTAACATCTACCTTAAGGTTTGCCGACGGGCCCTATTAACTGTGTTCCTGGAAGTAGGAGTGAACGGCTTCTTCCGCATCCATCTCGTCTTCGAATGCCTGATGCTGTTGTTCTTGGCGGAGATTCCGCTCGTGCCAAGCTACAACAGTAGGGTGCGCGATCACTCTGCGTAAGTGTTGGTGAAAAGTCAGACAAACTACCCTAAGCACGACACGGGCGTTGGCGCACCTTGTTGGGTCGAAATTGAGAACCTGGAGTGTATCGAGAGATGTCGCTCGAGAGAGCCCGACGTATGCCTGACCCTTCTCAAACGTCCGGGTAAGGTCAATCCGTACGCGTTCCAGCGTTTGACCTTGGGACTTGTGGATACTTATGGCCCACGCTAAGATGAGTGGTACCTTGAGAACACCTCCAAATCAGATCTATGCGAGGGGCGTCGCAGAAATCCTAATCACCTGTCCTCTAGTGGCTTCCACTTCCCCGTGTACGTTCTCAGCCGTGAATTCGACGGGAACCATCATCATCCTCCGACCGCTGGCCCAGAGAACAACCGGCCAGAGGTGCGAGCTATCCAATATATGCCTTGGAATACCCGCCTCTCGGTTGGGTCTCCTGGCGGCATCCTGCATTTCGTTGGTAGGGTCGACGAACCCTATGTCCGTGTTCCCGTTGACAGCTTCACGTGCAGTGAAGAAATCGACGACTTGGCCGATAGACCCGTTGACCAGCTCTCCATGGATGAGATTCTAAAGTCGCCCCCTATCAAATTCTGGCGAGCCGGTGACCCGAGAGGATACATACCTTGATGAGCATGACCTGACAACCGACCTGGAGAGAAGGGGGTTGGTGGATAGTTGCGCCACGCGCGGGGACACTTCTCACCTTCAGCCTGACGATCTCTGGGGCAATATCTTTGTTGAGCAGTTTTATTGCGGCCCTGACGGTCACCGGATCCCCTCTGTCGTCAACACCAGCGGTGTCATGGGATTTATATGTCCTGGTGACACCAATGAGTCTATCCATCCGCCGCTGGTTCTCCGCGGCAACCTCCGCCTTTGTTGGGAACCTAATGTGCCTTTAGTACCCTCCCCGATCGAGAAGATGGATGGACCTACAGATCTGTTGGTTCGATACCATTAGGGTAGGCAACGTCTCTCGACAGTTGATTCATCCGGTCTACTATTTCTGGTGTCACGATGCCTCTTCTCATTGAATTAAGCATGTCGACAAACTCTGGAAGAGATGGTTAAGGTATCGTGGGGGTTGGGAGCTATCTTCCGCACCTTGATTGTCCTGACGGAAGACCCGATGGAGGGTAACGGGAAACCCAAAACAGCGAGGCCACGATCGCGCCTCAAAGGCGAAGAGAACGCGTGAGTGATTTTCCTGGACGGGAGGTAGCTGGAAGAAGTCCCCGCAAACGACAAGCTTTACGAACGGCGGTCAACGGGAGGGAGAAGATTCGACCGCTAGACGATTACCTGTATCCCTCCGAAGGGTTTATCACGGTCTCGAACTTGTCGGGCAATGTATTCCTGCGACGCGAGACTGAGCACAAGCTGACAGGACGCAAGAAGGTAAGTGCTCACGAGTTTATCGAAGAGTAGGGCGTCGATCATAGATACTTGTGGCCGGTTAGCCAGCATGAGAAACAACACGGAATTTGGCACTAACTCTCGTCAACCAGGAGAATCCTAGTCCTCATCCAACGTTCCGAACCGCTCCCTCCTCTACGCACCCGATCCACGTAGGTGGACGCAGGCTTCTTGCAAAGACCGCACCCAGACCAGGAATGGAGAGTCGTGCCCTTGATATTTACCGCAGCCATCCCGGTCGATGCTGTTACCGAAATAACATGACCGGCGCGCACGGCCCACCGAATGAGCTCTCGAATCAGAACTGACTTCCCGGTCCCTTATGCATCACTCTTTAACGGGATCAGGGACAACCGCTCCCCACCTCCGGACTCACCTGCTGGCCCGGTAAAGAAGACATTCTCTCCCCGCGCAACCTTGACCAAAACCAGCTCCTGTTCAGGAGAGAGTTGTATTGGCGGTGGTTCCGCCGGTTCTTCCATGACACTCATCTGAGAGTCACGGGGTGGTTGGGTAGGGGCCACTTCCGGAGGTTGTGCAGGATGGGGTTGCGAGAGCAGTTGTTGCGTGCTTGGGCCTATCCAACGCATTCAGGAACGGATCGCCTGGGCAAGGGGTGAGGGTTGCGGAGCTCACCAGGCTCAGGGGCGTGTAGCCATTGTTGGGCGAGGGTTAGAGAGCGGAAGGATTTGAAAGTTACGCTAGGGCGATCCCGCGCCTGTTACAGGAAACTGACTCGGATCAAATACTCACTGGAATCTACAGCTTTGTCCCCACCTGAACCTGGAACTGTAAGTGATCGGTGGGGGCGTGTAAGTGGGATGGGGGTTGGTCTGAGCCGAAACAACACGTACATCTTCCCAAGACGTGCAGACCGTGTTTCCGTCGCGGCCACCCTTGATTGCATAGTATAGGGGGCGGGGCTGGGACCGGTCCATAGGTTGTGTTGAGAATTCAGAATTTTCATCACGTGCTTAAATCACGCGCTCGTTTGACAATGAAAGGGTCCGACTCTCAGTCAGAGTCTACGTAAATGTAGTTTGTAACTGCTAACTCGTTGTCCATCTCTTCCACGAAAGCCCGTGCTTTATTCTCCCGCTCAGCATTTTGTTCGTGCCAAGTTAGAACTGTTTCATGTACCATTACCCTGGACACGACATGAGCCGCGGGACGAAACCGATTGTATGGGCGAGCTTACCTAGATGGATCGAAACCCAAGACCTGTAGTGTTTGTAATGATGTGGCTCGAGAAAGGGCAACGTATGCTGGAGGGTCGTGGGTTAACCCGAACCTGCGCCTTCTAAACGTGCGGGGTCACCGACCTTGCCCCTTCTCAAAAACCCTTCCTAGGTTAACCCGGACCCTCTGCAGGGTCTGCCCCTGGGATTTGTGGATGCTTATTGCCCAAGCCAATATAAGTGGAACTTGCGACCGTAGGGCCTGCATTATCCCGTCGGCATTTTCGATCGTGAACTCGTGCGGGGGTATGAGCCTCTTCCGGCCATTCAGGAATTCGACGACTGGCCATTTGATTGGGCTACCCCATAAGTTGCCCGCTATTCGTATCTCCCCGGTTTTCGGGTCTTCTTCTCTGTCCTTTGGGGATAAAGCTATTTCGATGTGATGTTTCTCCTTCGCCTCGCGGCAAGTGAGAAAATCGGTGATCCTTCCCACCGAACCGTTTACGAGCACTCCTTGCTCAGCGTTCTGTCTGAGTGTGAGAACGGGTGTCACATATAGGGTCTTCTCCCTCACCTTGATCAGCATCACCTGCGCGCCGGCCTGAAGTTGGTGACGCGGGACAGTTCGGGAAGGCATTCAAGAGAGTTGGGCTTCTTACCTTTAATGCTATGGTTTCGGGCGCCAGCACGCATCTGTCCAACTGTATCTTAGCTTGCTGGGGGGTGACGAGTTGATCCTTGTCATCCGTCCCGCCACGATCAGCGGACTGGAACGTGTGCGCGAGGCCGCTCAGTTTGGCCAATCTGCTCCCGTTTGCGAACAAAACTTCCCTCTTTGTGGGGAACCTGCGGAGTCGGTGGTCAGGAATGTTTACTACCAAGGGTGCTGTTTGAACGTACAATTCTGTTGGTTCCACTGAATCTGTATACTTGACCTGCCTCGACAATGCTGCCAGGCGGGATTTGCTTTGTTCGCTCAGTTTGCCGAACCGCATCTCATTAAGTAGCTCCACGAATGCTAAAATGTGGGGTGAGCATCCGTCGACCGTCGCCGCGGGGGTAAACCGTACACTGTTCTTTCTGGCGGAACACGCGGGTCAGTGTTGTGACGGAACTAATGCACTGGTTCCACGATTGGGCTTGGAAAGCAAATCCCACGTCCTTAGAACCAAGCTCAACCGGTGGAAGTTGGAAAAAATCCCCGGAGAGTACGAGCTTCAAATCCGTGAGCCAGTTGCGTTCAGCTCGGCGAAGGTGGAGACGACTGACTTGAATCCCACCGAACGGATGTTTATTATTCCTGACCATGCGGGCTATGCATTCCTGATTGGAGGCGTTGAGCGTACAGGGCGAATCGGCGAAGGGGTGTGTACACACGAGTTTGTCAAATAGGGCGGCATCGATCATAGATACTGTCCACGTTGTCAGCAGGTGCGTCTGAACATGAAAACAGACATTACTTTCGTCGATTATGAGCGTCTTTACTTCCATCCAGCGCTCACGAACCTTCTTCCAGTGTCCCGGCCCGAATTTGACCGCGTCAACGTACCTCTGTAAATCCCCATTGCCGAGCCCGATGCCAGCCCAGGAATGCAGCGTGACGCCGCCGATATTCACGGCAGCCATGCCGGTCGAGGCAGTAACCGCCACATTATTAGTATCGTTTCTGCGGCGGCCGCGAGCCCAGCTTATGATCTGCCTCAATAACACGGACTTCCCCGTTCCTGCGACATGAGATATTGAATGACTCCGGTATTATCGTGGAACCTACCAGCAGAGCCCGTAAAGAACACATTATCTCCGGACTTTATCGTGTTTAGGACGTGGGTTTGTTCCGGGGATAGGATGACCCCCGGTTCCTCCGTTACTGGCGGCCTCTCGGTCTGGGTGGATGGGGGTTCGCTTGGTGTCGAGGGTTCCAAGGCACTGAGAATAGATCTACCGCCAGGCCTAGGCGGTAGAATTGGTGCTAGGAGACCCGTTTAGCATTTGACTTGAGTGTAAGGGTTCGGCGTACTGGGAGCAGGAGGCTTGATCCATTCTTGTGCCTCCGCTAGGCTGAGAAAAGCCTTGTGTCTGTTTCCGGGATACCTTTCGACCTGCCGAACGGCATTACCATCCACGAATTCCCCATACATTCTAACACGGCAATCACCTGCTTGGAGCACTGATACAACGTGGTTGAGCACCCTGTGGAACCACTGCTGGAGAGTTGCTGGCGTACCTCTTCCCATGTGTCATAGATCTTTGGCCCTCCTCTGCCAACCTTCACTGCGTAATATTTTTTCTGGGATTTAGGCATGGCGGGAGGTGTTTCACCAAGTCCTCTATCCCCGGAGGTGGGCGCGGACGGGACGCGGTGAAGTGGCTCACGTGATGGGAGATTCACCGCGGCATTCCACCGGAACTGTGATTCCGCCCAGCCACACCCTTTTACCCCACGAATGGCTGAGCCATCCACCTCCACGTCTAACTCTGAAGTCGGTGGAGTGAGAGTGGCCTTGGCCTTGGGTGCATATAGTCAACGAGAGGAGAAGCCTACGTCAGAACAAGAGCCAAAGCGGCCAGTACCAACGATACCCTATTCGTGGCGGACCTTCCAGCCACCAATCAGTTTCGAATACGTGACGGACTGTGATAGGGCCAACGAACTCCTCGCAGCTCTGGAGCCTTGCACTGTTGGTTTCGATGTCGAGTGGAAACCAGCCTTCCTGAAGGGACAACCTGAAAACAAGGTCGCTCTTATCCAACTGGCCAACAATGCGGTTATATATCTGCTACAAGTTAGCGCGATGCGGGGTAAATCTCAATCTACGCGGCCGTGTGTATGGACTGAACGGATGCGGCCCAGGATTTCCGGAGAACCTTCAGGTGGTCCTCGAGAGTGAGGCATACACCAAGGCAGGGGTTGGGATACAGGGTGGGTACCGTCGGTTTTGACCCTGCACGTAACTGTAACAACAATGGACTGATGAACACCTGATGCTCGTTTCAAGATGACGCAAAGAAGGTCTACAGGGACTGTGGGGTCTCAATGAAGAACTGCGTGGACCTTTCTTTGTTGGCCCGTTCGGCAGACTCGAGATGGAAGGGGAAATATACCAACCCCATCGGACTGGCGAACCTGGTGGCCACATACGAATTCCTTGCTCTCGGAAAAGGAAAGATAACGCGCAGTAACTGGGAGGCCCCCCTATCATCTAACCAACAGGAATGTGAGTGAATGGATTGATACCCGCGTGTATCGTTGCGCTCAGCGACGAATCTGTTTCATGACCAGACGCTGCGAACGATGGACACTCCGGGTACACGATTTACTCGCGGTTGATTGAGATGGCTGGCGCAATGGTTAATCCGCCAGAGGAGGCTTGGTATTCGTTCGACGTAAACAGAGGATCCCTGTGTGATCCGTCCGGGCGCGCATGGCATCCTATCAATCCCGACTACGACCCTGGACCGCCACCTCCACCAAAACCACAGAAGGAGAAGAAGGAAGGTCAGATGGAAGGAGATGCCGAGAAGGTGCGGGTCCCCAAACAACCGCAGCTGTCACGCGGACGCCACCACCAACAGCACGGTGGGAGGTACGACTACAGACCACATCGGCTGGGTGAGGCCGTTCCTGGATCGAGTTCTGGGCAGACGAGCGGACGATATCGACCTACTGGGGATAACACGGAGGTGATTGGAGGACGAGGCCGTGGATATGGACCCGGTCGACGGCCTCGTGGAGGGGGGCGAGGACGTGGTGGTGGCAGTAGGATTGGAACATTCGATAAGTGCGTTCACGGGCTTCTCCGCACGTTGAGACGTTTATAACGTGGAGATTGGTCGTTCCAGGACAGGACCGTCGAGCGCGGGGGATTAGGCGCGATCGGGTGGGAGGTATTACACATCCTAACGTCTATACTTCGCACGGCAGCTGGTCACGATGTAATCTGCAGGCGACGAAGAGCAAAGCCAGGCTCGATTTGCGATCACTGACTCTGGTTCGCGAATGATGAGTACCCGATCTCCATCACTGCCCTCGAGAGAACGATCCCTATCACACACACCGGTTTCGCGGGTCCTGATGCGATGAGCAAAGGTTCCCACGCTAAGCTGCCAATTGAGAGTCGCGTATGTACAGTCGCTATCGGCCAATCCCCGTCTGCCACCTGCGGTCCCAGCTCGAGCGTGGGGGCGGGTGCGCCTGCAGACCACCTGGCGGCCTGTTCGGGAGAAAACGAGAGTGCGTTCGGGTTTCAGTGACTTTGTTCTCATTCCGACCTTGCGCCGATGGCGGTGCATCGGGAGGCCTTCCGATTTATATTTTATTTCCCCCGATCGACTCTTGGCCACAGCCAGCGCCGTTATTTTATAAAAGGGTTTTCCACCCGCTCCCCCTCACGGGTGTGTCCCTTCTCCCCCTCCCCCTCCTGAACAGGCGTTGCGATGCCAACGCTTTCCCTCCTCTTTGTTGCGCTATTCCTCGCCACCGTTCGGGCCGCGGTCCCCTCATTTGGCCACAACATCGTCCCCTACATCCCCCAGGTAAGCCCGTTCCGCCCCGTGTACATTTCATGGGCGGTGCTAATAATTCTCCCAGTCATTTTACTTCGACTGGAACGACCCATCCGTCCCGCTGCCAAACCCCACCACCGGCCAATGCGACACCATAAGTATCAAGTGGAGCAGAGCAGATGCTCAAGGGTACGTGACGCCCCGATCTTGGCGATGTTTGTGCACTTATCAACTTCCCTCCTTCACAGCCCCAACCCCGTTTCACCCTACAAACTCCTCGTGCACACTTCGTATGTCCCCACCGCATCTCACGTGCACACCACCCGCTCATAGCTTTCCAGGTCTCAGACGGTACCATACGTTATCGACGCAGGAAGTGACCTCAAATTCGTAAGCTCTGCGGCCGCTCCAGTTTTCGATGCGCCGAATAACATATCACCACCAGAATTGGACCATTCCATTCCAACCCGGAACGCAGTACCACGTTTGCATGGTTAGTTGCGCAGGCCTCCTTTGACATGGTATCTCCGCCTTGCTAATCCCACCGTGACCGCAGTTCGACAAGAACGGGGCGACAGGAGGATGCCAAGCTATTTATACGATGTACCCGTCACTGACCAATTCAACGGGTTGTGCAAACCTCACTTTACCCTCGGCCCTCGAGGTTGACGGTACTGTGGAGAATGGTCCCCTTTCCCGGTACGGATGGATCGATCAGGTAACGGATCTGGACTGCGACCCACCGTATCCCTGGCTGATATCTATCTCAGTGTACAGACATCTCGCTCGTCCCCAAAAATGGGCGACCACCGTACACCATGATCGTCGCCCCAGCTCTCCATCCCCCATACAAGATCATGTCGAATACCATGGGTCCCATAAACTGGACCGTTTCCCTTTCTTGGGCATCTCCCTTCTTTATCAGTTTAACCGACGCCGACGGTCTTTCCTGGTCTAATGGACCCCTACACAGTGGTGGGGGTGGGCCGGATTCGTGTCTTTCCACTGATACCAAGTAAGCGTCCTATCATCCAAGTCCTGCTGATCTAGCGTCTGATTTTTGCACCAAGGAGTTCTGGTGTGTCTATCGGAGTCGTCGTTGGATCAAGTGTTGGGGGTGTCGTGTTCGGCGCAATCGTCGGGACCATCATCGCTAGTTTCTTCGTGCGCCATCGATACAACAAAGTCAGGCGCAGTTCGAGCACAGACTCCATCGAGGACGCCGCCTACATCTCCACTCAAGTGCGACTCAAGAGGAGCGAGGCCGTTCCGAACACTCCTGGCGCACCAGGACCTGATCTGAATCCCAATCAGTACCTTGTCGAACCATTCTTACCCGAGGCCGCCAACTCCACCAGTCCGACCCAACAGACTGGGCCGACATCTTCCTATTCGAACGCTCAGTCCGAAGGTAGTGGCAGTGGTACGCAACCAGCCCACGTCTACGTCGTCCATCACGATGGTGGAGGTCCCCCTGTCACGGTCTTCACCGGTGGTGCTGGTGTTACAGAACTTCCTCCATCGTATATCGGTAGATCTCAGGAACAGCTTCCCGCCGGTGGCTCCGGCGGCTTTAACCCTGCCGACAGGAGACCACGCCCCGGTCCCACACCCCGTAAACCCCAACCCGGAAACCAGTAATCGGCTGACACCTTGTAAAACGTAGTTCAGGGCTCCAGTTCTCCAGGGGGTTTATTTAATCGTGGATCTCACTTCGATCTCGTCAGGACTTTCCGGGTTGTATGAAGCTTTTTCTTTTTTTTCCTTTCCTTCCTTTGACTAACACGACTGTGATGCTCTCCTCCACCTTCCTTCCCAATACATCGACCACTTGTATATTTACCCCACACCACGCGAAGATTCTCGATATCCACACACTATAGTTGGAACTGTAGCTCAAAATCTAATGGGATTCATTTCCTTTCTATCTCCACGGGGCCTACATCATCTCCGCACCGGCAGAAAATAGAACGTCACGTTTTGCAGGGTACATAAACCCCGATTGGGGAAGGTTTCCACCCAGAAGTCGGTCCAGGCACCGACCATCCCGGCGGTAGATCATGACCACGAAACGGTGAGTTTGAGGCAGCACGGCCCCCGTCGTTCCTTTCGGATGTTGGGTTCGATGCAGATACGGATGTGGGGGAATGGCGGTGCGTGAGTAGTGTTCCGAGCCTCTCCTTCATGACTTCGAGATCGTCATCGTTCCATTCCTGATCCAACCGTCCAAAAAAAGCGTCCGGGTGATCGAGGGAAGGAAAGCAAAAGATTTATCTCGGTTCCAGCTCGAAGGTATCTTTGACCAAACGGCGCTCACCTGTGCTTGCTGCCGCACGCTTTCAAACGTTGAACATATCTCCGCAAGTCTGGTCTCTCTCTTACATAACTCGCGCAGGAACAGTTTGATTCTGTATAAAAAGAGCCCTCAGGTGGTCAGAGTCGCGTGGGAAAAAAATGGCGCCGGAAGGACAAGCAGTTCCCAAGAGTCCTGGTGGCTGTATGGAAGGAGAACTTACGTTTTACGCTCTGACGAGGCGTTGAGTCCGGGAGGTCCCAGGCTGCCCATCACCAACTGGATAATTTTAGCCTTACCCGCAAGTCCCTGATCCTCTCCTATCGATAAGGTTTGCGTGTCGAGCAGGTAGACAGCCCACGACGCGATAAATGAATCATAGGAACCGTCCCGCGCCGAAGGAGTTCCCGGTACCGGTCCCTGCGTGAGTGGCTCATTGAGCAACTGCCAGGTGAGTTGCGTAATGAGAGCGGTGATGAACCCTGCGTGCAGAGATTCTATACGGTGAATCAGTGGCATCCATAACGAGAGTGCCGCCTTCTGAGGGTAAAATGATTTCGCGTCTAGTGTTCGCTTCCTGAATTACACCAGCGTCAGCCTGAACGTTTGCCCAGAGCACAAACGAGAGCACAGACCTCTTGGCCAAGGGCACGAGGGCGCCTTTCTCCATGAGGTTGTCGCATAACACTTCCAGGGCGAGTCTTTCCTTAACCACCTGCGCCGAGTTGACAGTTGGGGCATCCCACCCGATGCCCTCCCACCCAAGGTTCCCATTGGATATGTCTACCGCGGTCTTCGTCTCGGCAATCCAGCGCTCGATGTCTCTCAGGACACTGTCAATTTCGGACTGGTGCTTCCGCCTCAAAGATTCGTCTCGCGTCACCGCTTTCATGAGAATGCTATATTTCCTCAAGAGGGGGGTAGCAGACCGCAGAGGTTGCTGTCGATCGGGCTCCGTCGAAGAGGGATGTAACTCGGGCATGAAATAGTTGCGAAACAACCATCCCAGGGACTGAAGTGGTTTCAGAGTGTTAGTCAGAGGGTTTCGCGATCGAAACAGGAAGGGAAGAGTAACCTCGTGAGCGGCTTCTCTCAGGACTTCGAGCGACGGAAGTTCCTCATGGGTTGCTGCGTGCCGGACTTCTACCAGCCAGCCGGGAAGGCCTAATTGCGCCGCGATGGAGGCGATCGACCTCGCGTAAACGCCGGATTGCAGAGGATCGACTAAGCCGTTGACTAGCCGTATCACCGCCGTCGAGTAACACTGCCGGAGGTTATACCCAGAAAACGCGACCGATGAGGGGG
>Ga0307516_10002572_pt1 | contig 24099 bp, 27 predicted proteins | sample 19_EM_MG_FD_203310 | JGI IMG/M metagenome (GOLD analysis project Ga0307516, IMG submission 203310) | Populus trichocarpa ectomycorrhiza microbial communities from riparian zone in the Pacific Northwest, United States - 19_EM | ecosystem: Host-associated > Plants > Roots > Unclassified | place...
TCTATATCGTTAATTTTTACCACCCCCCCCCCCCCCCCCACTTTTGGTCCCCCCCCATTTTGGACGGACACGGAATACCTACCCCACACTGCCTCGATCTCTTGCGCGTCCCGAATTGCCTTTCTCTCCTCAAACAAGGTTTCCTCCCAATGACTCTTTGCCGCAAGTCGTCGTCAGCTTTCAAGAAAGTTTTGTAGAAACGGATTTCCCTGAAGTCGCATTCGTTGGCACTGGATCGCAATCCGGACCTGGTCTTCGGGGTGAGTTTTCTCATGATAACAGCTTGTCCTTAACTTGACCAAGGTTTTCACAATGCGGAGGTCCTTCGAACGCTTCCTCAGGCCCTTCTGGCCATATTGTACTAACGCGTCTCCGGCCCCAAAGATTCCACTACCTCAAGCCACTTGGCCGTATTGGAGGGATCTCCGCATCCTTGGACGATGTCTAGACTCTGAAACACTCCCATACTACTCGAAGTCTTTGCTGATTGGGCGTTGGCTAAGTATCGGCGTTCTCATATCGGTAATCTCTTTTCGGCATTCCCTCGAGCTGCCAGGGTATGACACGAACCGTCCATCGTGCAGCCCCCTCCTTCGTTCCGGATGGGCCGCCGTGCGCTTTACCAGCTTGCTGATGACGCCCAGGAGCGAGATAACCGATACGCCCGAACCTTCGATTAGTCCGGCTTCCCTGGCTTGGGCACGACCACTCCCTTAGCCGCCTTCCACAGTTTCGGGTGGTACCAAGCCGGACGCACGCCCTTATGAGCTGCGTGATCCGCTGTCTGTCCACTGCCAAAACATCTTAACGATGTCCGCCGATTCTTGGGTTCGTATATCCAGTAGCAGTCCAGACCTGCTTGCCCTTGGCTCCTGCAGGAACCGGTTCCAGCGCTCCCGTTTGGCTTGACGGATGGCCCTGCGGAGGACCTCCGGGTTACTTGCGCGCGCCCGATGCCCGCTGGTCCCCGACGGCGAGACGCTCCCAGCTCCTTCCTCAGCTGGATCAGGCCCTCATTTCACCACGGCTTGGACCTGCTGCTCCATCTCGTTCTCCTGGTATGTTCGTCGAGCGTTCCCGCAATTGCCTCCCGTAGTGCTACTGCCGCCGTTTCTGTCTGTTCCTTGGTGTTGTTGTCGTCCAGCAGCGCTGTCCTGCTTGCAGCCTGGGCGTAGCATTCCTGTGCAGTAGCTCTCTTCGCCCCCACTGCCTCCTTATCCCTCCGCTCTTATCTTGGGAGTCCCAGCCTCGAATGCCCCACCCCGTTGTCCCCTTGCTTGTGTCCCAGCTCCCCGGTGATCCCGCCAGGGCTTCCCACACAATGACCTCGTGGTCCGAGTCGGTTGCCTCCTCCTCCTCGGAAATTCTCCAGTTCAGTTCCATCTTGGGCGACGTGAGCGTCAGGTCAATGATTGAGTGGTTCGCTCCCGGCCCCGACCTTGTTCCTTCCTCCTTTCCACACCACCAATGAGTGATCGGTGATGAGGTCCTCCCAAAACGGTGCATTCCGTCTTGATCCCGCTCGCCCATTCCACATCAGACTGTGGTCGTTCATGTCGCCAGCTACGGTAATTTAGCCGTGCCTCATGGCGGCGCCCCAATTTAATGCTTGGGCTGGCCGCCTGCCGTCGTTGCCCCGGTCGTGGATATACCGAAGCTCCGCCTATGGTCGAGGCCTGCAAGGCCGCGGAAGAGTTAAGGACGCTCATAAATATGAGATCTCCCCCACCCGGACTGGGCGGCTGTTGTCAACAGATTGAAAATGTTGGTTGTTGAATGGTTATGACCTTGCTGGTATGTGTGGAGCGAGACTTCGAGCTGGACAAGAGTTGTGGGGATAGTGCTTTTTCTATTGCTATGTTGAAGGTTGTAAGAGTCTGGAACAGAAGAAGCCCGCCGAACCGAGAACAGTATGTACATCCACACTGCCCGCTTAGCCCCATCGTTCCTATGGTAACACCGCCCCCCAACTCTAGCAGGGCCCCGTACATCCAGCGGCGAGAAGCGCACGCCGCACGTCCAGCAGTAAGAAGCCTTTCCAACGTTGTTTGCTCCGCGCAATGCATTTCCGAGTGCCGATCTACGTAGAACCGTTGTGGATTCACATTGGGCACAACTACCACTCGCCCCCAAGGTGATGTCGATTCCAGGTCCTGAACACATCCAGATTCCCTTCCGCTCAGTCGCCAATGCCACTTTATGTGCACATCCGGCAAACAGCATTTATACGCAGCAAAAACCCTTCCAAACTGGACTCGTCGCCAAGTTTGGTACTCACCGGTTTATGCCCCCTCCACTCCGCCCTCCGTCAGGAGACTCGGGGCATCAGAAAACTCCCAGCTTTTTTTTAGAAAAGAAGGTACAAAGGAATGACAAAAGAAAAGCCTAATCGAGAGGCGACTTCCTACTCTTCCATTCCATCCCGCTCTCGGAGTTCCCACTTCGAGGCCCTCTTCTTCAGCCAGCTTCGGAACCTGCCTCCTTGCCTCCCTGGTGTCGTCCAAGATTGCCGGACTGCGTCTCGTCGGCGAAGAGGTCCCGGACCTTGAACCGGACTTTACCCCTCTCCCTTTCCTCCACCCACAGGGTTTTCTGCCAGCGTTTGCGGGGCGGGCACAGTGCTATAGGCTCTTTCCGGACGGGGCCCGGAGTCTCCGCCACGATGAGCAAAAATACAGGAAGAGATGCAGCGTGTCAACCGCATAGTTCCACCTTTTTCTTCTCCGCAAAGGCATACCAGCGGCCACCGTAGAACGCCAGGCCGGAAGTTGCATCCCCAGCAATAAATACGTCTCCACGGCAGCCTGAGGGCTGTGGTGGCAACCCGATCGCGGTGATGTTATGGCTAGGGCTGTGCAATTCCCCGGGTGTAGAACAGGATAATGTATATATGACCTCATATACAAATATTCACAAATCCTTCAAACTACTCCCGTGGGGTATAACAAGGGCGGCCAAAACTCATGCGGCGCTCCTGTCCTCAAAATAAAGCATCAAATGAACAAAACGAAATCCCCAAGGCAGAAAACCGGTCGTGGCTCTGGAACCGAGCAAAAATTAAACCCCGAGGACATTCAAACACAAAGTGATGCAAACCCCCTTCACCTAAGAGATGTTATCTACATTAAATCCAGAAAGAAAACCACCCCGGAGCCAAGCCCAATGGCAACAACACTGCACTGCACGCAAAGCATTCCACCACACCCCGATCGCGCGGGAAAAAAAAGTAATTTTCGCTCCCCTAAGAGTATCCAACCTTTAATTACACGCAATGGAAGCGATGAAGTGGTCGCCAATCGAGACTCCGGGGCGCCAGAGGCAGGTCCTGCGAGTCCCGGGTTTGCTTCGAGGTCATGACCGGTGGATACCGACAAACAGGGGGCGTCTCTTGTTTCCACTTCTTGAAAAACCCTCCGCTGATCAATATCCCACAACAAGACGTCACTATCGACGTCGGTTGATCGGAGGAGCTTGCCATCAGGCAGGAACGCCACTGATCTGACCCCGAATGAATGGCCCTCCAGATTACCGCGAGTGGTCCCCGTCGCCGGATCCCAAAGCCGGACAGTGTTGTCGGACGACCCGGATGCCAGGAGCTTACCATCAGGCGAGAATGCCACTGATACAACATCGTCTGAGTGGCCCACCAGGGTGCTGCGATAGCTACCCGTCGCCGGACCCCATAGCCTGATAGTGTTGTCGGACGACCCTGACGCGAGGAGTTTGCCACCAGGCGAAAATGCCACTGATGTGACCCAGTCTGAATGGCCCTCCAACGTGCTGCGACAGGTCCCTGTCGCCGGATCCCACAGCCTGACAGTCTTGTCGGACGACCCTGATGCGAGGAGTTTGCCATCAGGCGAGAACGCCACTGAACTGACCCACTCTGAGTGGCCCTCCAGGGTGCTGCGACAGGTCCCCGTTGCCGGATCCCACAGCCTGGCAGTGTTGTCGTCGGACCCTGATGCCAGGAGCTTACCATCGGGCGAGAATGCCACTGATGCGACACTTCCTGAATGGCCCTCCAGGGTGCTGCGACAGGTACTCGTCGCCGGATCCCACAGCCTTATAGTGTTGTCGTCCGGTCCAGACGCGAGAAGCTTGCCATCAGGCGAGAATCTCACATCACTGACACAACTGCTATGCACGTCGAGTACCTGCAAAGTCGAGTCCCAATCCTCGGATACCACCGGATTTGCCTCGATCCAATCAGGGACATCGTGCCAAAAGTGCTCCCTGACAGTGCTTCGCCTTGGGCTGAACAGGAGTGCCGAGCAATATACTTGGAATGTGCAATCTCGATGGCCGCTCTAAACGCCAGGACGAATCGTACTGCATCACTGGCCATCGCGCGTAAGCCAGGATTGGCATTGGACTTCACTTCAAATGTCAGCATGAATTGCAAGTCACGCCGGTAGTGCTGGAGGGAAGCCAAACGGGCAACTTGTACCCAGCAAGGTTCCCTTTACTGGTTTCTGTTGCCCGAGGCGCTGGGTATCCCACTCAGAAATATCTTCTGAATTGTGCTCGACGGCGGCTCCCGATGCAGAAGCACTTGGAATGATCTGTTTACTAACCGGAAGTATTGATTCAATTGCTTTGACCATCAGAACGCCGTCACGAATACACCCCCAGTAAGCTTAGCGCTTCAAGCCAATGGAGGAAGTGTTCATTCATAAAGGCGTCGACCTGATTGTGCAGCGGTTCGCCTTCGCGTAGTTCGACGCTGCATCGCTGAAGATGATCGACCCAATATCGGCAGGCATACTGAACTTCGGCTGGAAGGAAACGCTGCAACATCTCGGGAGCGATGTCACTAGCGAGCGTGCCAGGATGTTTTAAAGAGCAGATATCCTGCCGTAGACTTCTTGACATCAGCCCGAGACACCTCGCAGCCAGCTCTCTGTGTGTGTTTGCGGCGACAATTTCGAATCGAGGGTCTTGGCATCTCCGGCTGTCCAACAAAAAGTCGCGGAAAGATGGGTACAGTAGCGTGATAGGGGTGCCGTGGACGTCGGAAAAGCGTAAGACGGAGCCCAGAGATTGCAATGTCTGCTTCACCTCCCACTCTTTAGCGCACAAGAGTTCGGTTAACGCAGCCGTAGTCAACGTGTCACGTAGGACCACAATGGACCCAATAATCCGCCTAAATCGCCGTGACAGTAGCTCTTCCCCTCCAGGCTCGCCATCACTGGATGTTACTGCGTATCGTAGGAGCGTCGCGTACATCGAATCAAGTTGTCCCATTGACGTTCCGTTTTCGTTGTCGCCCTCCAACACCAAAATGAGGCGGTCTGGTGGATGATCGAACTTATACCCGATGAATCGACATACTGTCATAGCGAAGATGAATAGCCCACCAGCTTTCTGAACAAGTCGGCGTAGGCATGATGCGTCCGGCCACTCGGCGGGCAATCCATGGCGCTTCCGGATGTCTTCAAACTCATGCCGGAGGAGGACGGATATATCGTTGTCGACCACCGAGTTGATGATCGTATGAAGTGCAAAATCTCGATGGGCATTGTTGGACAAATCGCTGAAACCTAGCTGAATCGGAGTTTCCGGCCGGCTGGTCACAAATATCTTCAACCGTACGGAGCTAAGAGAATTCGCCTGAGCAAGGAGATGAAGGATTAATCTGACATCTCTTTCACCATCACACTCGTCCAACGCGTCGATAACCAATATCAATTCGGATGGTAGTTCTTCAACCTGGGAAAGCGGTCGGCGGATTAGGTGTTCCCATTCGTCCTGTAGGCCTTGTTTGGTGATATTGGGATTGTTGGGTATAGCTTCTCGAATGGGGGTGGCGAGACTGGGTTGTGTGTGCGCCAGCTGGCAGGCGAGGGTTGCGAAGAACTTCGATGCGTTTGCGAGATCTCCCTGGCCACAGGAAAAGAAGAAGGACGCTCCTAGTCGTTTCTCATCGTTCCACCTCCGAGCGACCGTACGTGACACGGTAGACTTGCCAGTACCCGCCATGCCGCTTAGCCAAAAGATGCAAGCGTCATAAGGATTACCCGACCAGCGCATAATCTCCAGAAGGAGTCCGTATCGGGTGTTCTGCAAGCAACTAGATTCGTGTTGCCGTAGCAGCGAGTTGAACGCGGCGCCATCGGCAGAGTTCCCTTTGGCTTTACGGCACAGCGCAAGTTAATCGGAGAAAACAGCATCGGAGCAGCTTCTAGCATACAAAATCTCTCAATGGATCTTCGGTCACACTGTAGAAAATCTCGGTGTCGTTGACATTGTGGCTATTGCTCACGTTGCCGCAGTTGGTCGCTGATTGTAGACCCTCCCTGGAGCGGCTAAACCAGCACACGAGTTATCCTGCAATAGTGGTGGCATCTAATGATCGGTTTTGGCTACATCAGGACCTTAATGGCATCCAGAAGGCGATACTGACCGTCGCACTAGCGCTTTCGACTCGCTGACCGCTCCTGGCCTGGTTCCCTGGTGGGTCCGGGCGGTCGTCCGTCGACCCCAACACCATTTCCGCCAACTTGTTGAAAAGTGACCCCATATTAAGATCTGTACGCTGAGGGAAATGAGTCGAATCGCTTGTGAAAGGTAAACTGTAAGATCGTAGCAATGACCATGGGCGGGTGCGGTTGTTCTTCCAGGTGCGGGGCTTACCAGCGGGGTCCGTTGTCTCAGCGGCTAAGCCACGTCGATGCCGATTATTGGAGGTTTGAGGTTACGCTTGTAGCCAACCAATAGAACTTCGACAGCCTTGATTTATTTTTGATTTGTCATTAATCGGGTGCGACTTTTCTAGATCATGGCGATATCTACATAGCAAGTCGCCTTTCGATTGGACTTTTCGTTTGTCGTGCGCCCTAACTTTCTCGGGACAGGAGGGTATAGCGAGAGCCACTATGCACTGAAAGACCGTGGACGGAAACGGACTGTGTGTATCTACGGCCTCAACCAGTCTGCAGGCGGCACATTGCAAGCTCCTCTTTGTCCTACGCCTAGGCCTATCCCGGGAAAAGAAGACGCGCGCAACTGAGAAGAACAAAGGAAAGAACAAAGGAAAGCGTGACCGTCCCATACCTTTCTTCCACGGTCGCCCCCCACTCCCGGCAAGCTCATCGGCCTCCCGCCCTCTCCTGTCCACCTTCTTTACCACCACCACCACCACCACCACGGCTTCGTGAATACCTCAACTACTAACGCTCTGAAGAGTAATCTGTTATCCGTGAGTGGCATCAACGAACTTAATTGGCTTTCCATATGTGGCGACGGGATCACAATCCGTCACTTGCCACAGGTGGTTGACAAGGCTTAATTCACCTGACCCCAATCATCATCAACCCCAACCTTGTTCTACTCCTTCTCATTGGTAGAGCTCGCATGGGACACCACCAGAGCGCTTATCTCCAACCGCCTCGCTTTCCTCAGCGCCCCCTTCACCTAGGGAATCGTCGACAACAAGGCGTTCCGCGCCCACTTCCGCAGCAGAAGCATGCCGTCCGGCCAGCAGGGCACGACCAAGATCCTCGGCGACGAGAACGTCCGGTTACCTCCGTGAGTCGTGTGCGAGTCGGGAGAGCAAGCGACGCAGAGCCGACGAACGGTAGTGATGGCCTTCACCTGGCTATAGTACAACAAGCCCGTCTACCCCGCGCTGCCGTTCACTGTGTACAGCACGTTCCACCCCCCGACGCACCTGCGCACGAACCTGATACCGACCATCAGGCCGCCGGCTCAGGCGCACCGCAGCCGGCGATCGCCGAGACCATCGCGTGCTTCGTCAAGAACTACGATGCCAGCATACACCTGGTCGCCAACCTCGAGCTGTTCCTGAGGGCGCGCGTGTTCTTGTGGAGTCTGGTGCTGTGGAACTCGTGGGTGCTGCTCGTCGTCTACACCGTCTTCCCGCACGAACGCTGCGCCCAGAGTGTCTTCGTCTCCGGCGCCATGGGGGGTGTCGAGCTCCGGGGCGACGCCCTTGCCGGCGCCCGCGTCTCCGGAGGCGCTCGCAAAGCCTGGGCCAACGCCAATTCGCTCGTCGAACGCTTCGGTGAGCTCAGCGACGTCGGGAAGATGCTCGGTGCCAGACAGACCATCAAGAAGGAGTAGCCGGCAGCTCCGCTTGTACGTCCGGCTGTTTTTTTTTGCTGCATATTACAATTTACAATTGGGGAAGGACGAAAGCTGGCGAAGGGGATGAAATGGGACGGAGGCGCGGGGAGGGAGACTGTGCGCACGGGCACCGTGTGTGACCCCGATAGTTGAGCTCGATGATTGGCGGTTTCGAATAAATGCCGGTTTCCGGTGACTCGGGAGCGATCGTAGCCGAATGGACGCGACTCGATCGGCGCGGATCAACCCGGCCTTGGCGGTGCATTGGAGCCGAGGGAGGACGGTGGCAGGCTGGCAGCATAGCACAAATAGTGACACGTCGTGTCGGGTACGTACGTCGTATGCCAAGGTAGAAGAAAAAGCAAACGTGACCGACTCAGCACGCCAACCCGGAAGCAACCACATCGGCACATCCGTCCACCACACTGCTCGATGGTCCGGCACCTGTTGTCTCTAATGCTGAGACGTACGACTCGATGGCGATTCGGATTCGGGTGAGCGAATCGAGTCTACGGGGGCGAGTGGGAGTGACTAGTAGGAGTGGGTACAGGTGAGTAGCCAGCAGCCTCGACGACCGACACCTACGAGGCAGCAGAAGAGTGAAGGGCAGCAGCCCTTAGACGGCCTCGAGACCGCCTGACCATAAGTATTGAGATCATCCAGAACGGACTGCCGTCGCTGCCGGATAGCTATTGCCGAACAGGTTACATATGTTTTTTGCCCCACACAACGCAATTCCGCATCTCGATCAACGTAGAACAGTTGTGTCCACCTTGTGTACAAACATATACTCATCCCCAAGATGGTGTGGATAAGTACCAGGACCCAAACACTCCTTCAGGCCCTTATCCGCTCCTAGTCGCCAATGCCATTATATATGCAGATCCGGCAAACAGCTTTTATATTGTGTCAAAAAACCACCAAAACTGCACATGTCGCCTAGTTTGGCCCTCTCCGCTTTATGTCCTTCTCCGCCCTTCGTCCGGCAGCAGAAACCCGAGGAAATTTGCACTTTGTTTTGTCTAGATAGAACGCACTAAAGAAATTACAAAGGTATCAAGAGGTGACTTCCTACTCCTGTTCCCTTCCATTCCGCGCCTGGAGTTTCCACTCCGATGCCTTGCTCGGGGCGTCTTCCTCAACCGGCTTCCGAGCCAGCCACCCCGCCTCCCTGGTGGCATTAAAGATTGCCGGACTGCAGCGCTCGTCTGCGGAGAGGTGCCGGATCTTGAACCGGTCCTTGCCCCTCTCCCTGTACTCCCCTCTCTGCTACAAATGTGGGAAGGCGAGTGCCGCCTGAGGAAGACTCGGAGAGTGAAGCATCGGAATGGGAGCCCGGGAGCGGAGAGAGCGGGAAGAAGAAAAGAGGGCGGAGGCGGAGGAGCTGGGTGCCGGGGGGGGAGCTACCGCTGTTCCTGCCCACGCCTTCTTTCATAGCGTCCACTGGAGAGGACGAGTCACGGTTTCCTTTGTTCTTTCCTTGGTCCTCTTCTTGAGTCTTTCCTTACGAGTACGATTTCATTTGATTTTCCTTCAATTCGGCTTTAGGGAAAAAAAATCTCGCTGCGCTCCGCCCACAGGGGGTTTCCGCTGGCGATTCCAGTGCGGACAGAGTGCGATAGGCGGTTTCCGCACCGAACCCGAGCCAAGATGAGGGGGAAAAAGGAGAGATGCGGCCTGTCAACCACGTAGTTTTCGCCCATGCTCAACCTTTTACCACATGCGGATTCTCTGGATCAAGTTTGTTTAGATATCGGCGGCGATGACTGGATCTCAGAAAAGGCATACCGGCCGCTATCGTATAGCGCCAGTCCGGAAGTTGCGTCCCCAGCAGTGGTTTCACCTCCACAACAGCATGAGTGCCGTGGCGGTAACCCGATCCCCGTGATGTTATGGTTAGTGCGGTGTAATTCCCCAGTTGTAGAGCAGGATAGTGTACAAATGACCTTGTAAATGTAAAAATGTTCACGAATACTTCAAACTACTTCGGTTGGGTGTGAAAAGGGCGGCCAAAACCTATACAGCACTCCAGCCCACAAAATAAAGCATTACACGAACGAAACGAAATTCCCAACATAAAAAAAAACAGGTTGTGACCGCGACACCGAGAAAAATCTGGACCCCGAGGACAGCCAAACACAAAGTATTGCCAAACCCCCCTACGCTCACCTAAGGAATCGAATATACATTAAACCCCACTAAAGAAATAGCCCCAGTGCTATGCCCAATAGCAACAACAGTTCCACTGCGCACAAAACATTCCAGATCACCCCGACCAGGCGGGAGCAAAAGAAGCTTTCGCTCCCCTAAGAGTATCCAACCATTACTTACATGCAGTGGAAACGGTAAAGCAGTCGCCAAATGAGACTCCTTCGGGGTACCAGAGGACGGTTCCGTGAGCCCCAGGTTTGCTTCGAGGCCATGACCGGTGAATACTGACAAAAAAGGGGCGTCTCTTGCTTTCACTTCCTGAAAAACCTCCCCCTGATCAACATCCCACAACAAGACGTCACCAGTATACTCGGTTGATCGTAGGAGTTCGCCATCTGGCGAGAATGCCACTGATATGACCCAGTGTACATGGCCCTTCAGAGTACCGCGGCATGTCCCGGTCATCGGATCCCACAGTCTGACGGTGCCGTCGCGCGACCCTGATGCGAGGAGGTTTCCATCAGGCGAGAATACTACTGATGTGACCCACTCTGAATGGCCCTCAAGGGTGCTGCAACTGGTCCCCGTCACCGAATCCCACAGCCTGACCGTCTTGTCGTCCGATCCTGATGCGAGGAGATTACCATCGGGCGAGAATGCCACTGATCTGACCCAGTCTGAATGTCCCTCCAGGGTGATGCGACTGGTCCCTGTCGCCGAATCCCACAGCCTAACAGTCTTGTCGCGCGACCCCGATGCGAGGAGCCTGCCATCAGGCGAGAACGCCACTGATGTGACTGAATTCGAATGGCCTTCTAGGGTGCTGCAACAGGTCCCTGTCGCCGGATCCCACAGCCTGACAGCCTTGTCGTCCGATCCTGATGCGAGGAGATTGCCAGTAGGCGAGATTGCCACACATCTGACCCTCTCTGAGTGGCCTTCCCGGGTGCTGCGACTGCCCATCGCCGGATCCCACAGCCTGACAGTCTTGTCGTACGACCCCGACGCGAGGAGCCTGCCATCAGGCGAGAACGCCACTGATGTGACTGGATTGGTATGACCTTCTAGGGTGCTGCAACAGGTCCCTGTCGCCGGATCCCACAGCCTGACAGTGTTGTCGTGCGATCCTGATGCAAGGAGATTGCCATGTGGCGAGAATGCCACTGATCTGACCCAGTGTGAATGGCCCTCCAGGGTACTGCAACAGGTCCCTGTGGCTGGATCCCACAGCCTAACAGTCTTGTCGTACGACCCTGATGCGAGGAGATTGCCGTCAGGTGAAAATGCTACTGACCTGACCCAGTGCGAATGGCCCTCCAGGATGCTAAGACAGGACCCCGTCGCCGGATCCCATAGCCTGATAGTGTGGTCCCCCGACCCTGATGCAAGAAGCTTATCTGGCGAGAATGCCACTGATCTGACCCAGTCTGAATGGCCCTCCAGGGTGCTGAGACAGACCCCCGTCGCCGGATCCCACAGCCTGATAGTGTGGTCCCCCGACCCTGATGCAAGAAGCTTGCCATCAGGCGAGAATACCACTGATGTGGCCCAGTGTGAGTGGCCCTTCAGAGTGCTGCGGCAGGTCCCCGTCGCCGGATCCCACAGCCTGACAGTATGGTCATCCGATGCTGACGCGACGAGCGTGCAATCTGGCGAAAATGCCACTGATGCGACCCAGGCTGAGTGGCCCTTCAGAGTGTTGCGGCAGGTCCCTGTCGCCGGATTCCATAGCCTGACAGTGTTGTCGTACGACCCTGATGCGAGGAGATTGCCGTCAGGCGAGAATCTCACATCATTGACAGAATTGCTGTGCTCGTTGAGTACCTGCAAAGTCAAGTCCCAATCCTTCGGCACCACCGGAGTTTCCTCGATCCAATCAGGGACATTGTGCCAAAAGCGCCCCCTCACAGTGCTTCGCCTTGGACTGAATATGAGTGCCGAGCAATATACTTGGAGAGGCGCAATCTCGATGACCGCTCTAAACGTCTGGGTGAACCGCAGTGCATCACTGGCCATCGCACGTAACCGAGGATTGGCATTGGACTTCACAATGTCAGTATGACTTGAAAACCACAACTGGTAGTGCTGGAGGGTGCCGTCATCACCAAACGGGCAACTTGTACTCCAGTGGATTTCCCTTCACTGGTTTCTGTTGCCCGAGGCACTGGATATCGCACTCAGAAATATCTTCTGACTAGTGCACGACGGCAGCCCTCCAGAAGCGGAAGCACTTGGAATGTTCGGTTTACTAACTGGAAGCATTGCGTCAATTGCTTTGACCATCAGAATGCCGTCATGCATATTCCCCAGCAAGCTTAGTGCTTCAAGCCAATGGAGGAAGTGTTCATTCATGAAAACGTCGACCTGATTGTGTAGTGGTTGGCCTTCGCATAGCTCGACGTTGCATCGCTGAAGATGATCGACCCAATACCGGCACGCGTACCGAACCTCGGCTGGAAGGAAGCGCTGCAACGTCTCGGGAGCGATGTCACTAGTGAGCGTGCCAGGATGTTTTAGAGAGCAGATATCCTGTCGTAGACTTCTCGACATCAGCTCGAGACACCTCACAGCAATGTCTCTGTGTGTGTTTGTGGCGTCGATTTCGAATCGAGGGTCTTGGCATCTCCGGCTGTCCAACAAAAAGTCGCGGAAAGATGGGTGTAGGAGCGTGATAGGGGAGCCGTGGCCATCGGAAAAGCGTAAGACGGAGCCCAGAGATTGCAATGTCTGCTTCACCTCCCACTCTTTAGCGCACAAGAGTTCGGTTAACGCAGCCGCAGTCAACGTGTCACGTAGGACCACAATGGACCCAATAATCCGCCTAAATCGCCGTGACAGTAGCTCTTCCTCCCCGGGCTCACCATCACTGGATGTTACTGCGTATCGTAGGAGCGTCGTGTACATCGAATCAAGTTGTCCCATTGACGTTCCGTTTTCGTTGTCGCCCTCCAACACCAAAATGAGGCGGTCTGGTGGATGATCGAACTTATACCCGATGAATCGACATACTGTCATAGCGAAGATGAATAGCCCACCAGCCTTCTGAACAAGTCGGCGTAGGCATGATGCGTCTGGCCACTCAGCGGGCAATCCATGACGCTTCCGAATGCCTTCAAATTCATGCCGGAGGAGGACGGATATATCGTTGTCGACTACCGCGTTGAGGATCGCATGAAGTGCAAAATCTCGATGGACATCGTTCGATAAATCGTCGAAACTGAGTTGGATTGGAGTTTCCGGTCGGCTGGTCACAAAAATCTTCAACCGTACGGAGCTAAGAGAATTCGCCTGAGCAAGGAGATGAAGGATTAATCTGACATCTCTTTCACCTTCGCACTCGTCCAATGCGTCGATAACCAAAACCAATTCGGATGGTAGGTCTTTAATGTGGGAAAGCGGTCGTTGGATTAGCTGTTCCCATTGGTCCTGTAGGCCTTGTTTGGTGATATTGGGATTGTTGAGTATAGCTTCTCGAATGGGGGTGGCGAGACTGGGCTGTGTGTGCGCCAGCTGGCAGGCGAGGGTTGCGAAGAATTTCGATGCATTGGCTAGATCTCGGTGCCCACGGGAAAAGAAGAAGGACGCTCCTAGTCGTTTCTCATCGTTCCACCTCCGAGCGACCGTACGTGAGACAGTAGACTTGCCAGTACCCGCCATGCCACTCAGCCAAAAGATGCAAGCGTCATAAGGATTACCCGACCAACGCATAATCTCCAGAAGGAGTCCGTATCGGGTGTTCTGCAAGCAACTGGATTCGTGTTGCCATAGCAGCGAGTTAAACGCGGCGTCATCGGCAGAGTTCGCTTTGGCTTTACGGCACGCTGCAAGTTAATTGGAGAACCCAGTATCAGAGCATCTTCTGGCATACCGAAATCTCTCAATGGATCTTCGGTCACATTGTAGTAATTCTCGATGTGGTTGACGTGGTGGTTGACGTTGTGGCTATTGATCGTGTTGCCGCAGTTGGTAGCCTGATTGTAGACACTCCGCGGAGCGGCTAACCCGGCACTCGAGCCATCCCGCAACAGCAGTGCCGGCTATGAGATCGGTGTTAGCTACAACAGGACCTCGATGGCATCCGGATGGCAGTACTGACCGCCACACTTGCGCCTCCAATTCGTTGACCACTTCCTGCCTGATCCCCAGATGCATTCGGGTGGTCGTCCATCGACCCCGACACGACATCCGCCACCTTGTTGAAAAGAGACCTCATCTTGAGACGCGTATGCTGAGGGACATGAGCCGTATTGCTTGTGAAAGGTAAGTTGTACGATCGTAGTAATGACCGTGGGCGGGTGCGGTTGTTCTTCTCCCGGCTGAGGGGCTGTCTATGGGGCCCGTCGCCTCGGCGGCTAAGCCACGTCGATGCAGATTGTTATTGGACGTTTGAAGTTCCACCTATATATAGCCAACCAATAGTTCACCGGCCTTAGATTGTTTTTTATTTGTCACCAATCGCTTGTGACCCCACAAGTTACCATTTCCGTCGGCGCGTTGTGCCCCGAGAAGGGCAGAGCGCACCACAGAAATTAAATAGGAAATCCACACGAAAGCCCAATTAAAGGCGCCTTCCTATGTACTCCTCTGACTCCTCTGACTCCTCTGACTCCTCTTCCCTTCATTTTGCTCCCGGAGTTCCCACTCCGATACCTCACTCCGGGCATCTTCCTCAGCCGGCTTCGGGCCAGCGTTCACGCATCCGTGGTGGCAACGAATTTCAAGAGCCAGGATCTTGTACCGTTCCTCTCCTCGTCCCGTCTCCCTTCGCATCCCTGCCCACTGGGACTTCTGCTAGCGTTTCCAGTGCGGGCAGCACCTGAAGATATGGTCCCGCGCCCGGGTCCTGTAAGGGCACCACCAACACTTAGCGATGGGCTGCTTCTTGCCCACGCCAGGTATCTGCCAGTACGGCAGTGACCCATTTTCAGCTGGAAAGGCTCCGAGCTTTTCTTTTTCTTTTTTGGGTTGCCATTCGCGTGCGGCTGATGGAGATCATGTAAAACGAAGATTGGCAGCTTCTCGTGGGCCTGGACGGAATGCCTGTCAATATATGCAGGTGGATGGGTGTACCGTACTATTTCCGCAAGAGGTACCCCTTACCGCGACAACTATGCTTTTTTTTTTGTTTATTCATACTCGCATGCGACCTATATAGATCATGGCGGCGTACATTTTATCCAGTTTTCCCGTCTGCAGTCCGCGCAGTGGCGGCCCGTTGCAAGCTCCCCTTTGCCCTCCGCCCCGGCCTGTCTCAAGAAAGAGAAAAGCTCGCCCAAAGGAATTTTGCAAAAGAAAAACCAAGGAAATTTACAAGGAGAAAACCCAAGGAAGAAAACCAAACGAAAAGCGCAGCCCGTCCCCTACTCCTCGCCTGCCGATGCCATGAATGAGGGGGTTGGGAGGAACAGCGGGAGTTCCTCCCCAGCACCCCCCACGTCCCTGGCGCCCAGCGCCTCCGCCTCCGCCTTCCGTTCCTCTTCCCGCTCCCGGCGCTCCCTGAGCTCCCCCTCGGACACCTCACTTCCGGCGTCGCCTTCTTCTTCCAGTGGTGGCACCAGCCTTCTCACGTCCGTAGAGGATAGGAAGTCCAGCACTGCCCGCCCGCATCTCCCATCGGCCAGCAGGTCCCGGACCGTCCACCTGCTCTTCCGCCTCTTGGTCTTCTTCAGCACCTCCGCCCACAGAATCTCCTGCTGCATCTTCCATTCCGGGCACGCCTTGAAGAGGTGGTCTCTCGTCTGCAAGGGGCACCGACACCACCAGCACTGTGCAGTGGGGCGAGCCTTAGTCCAGTGTAGGTACTGTCCAGTGCGGGCGTGTCCTGTCTTCAGCTGGTAGTACCTCGAGGCGAGCCTCTTGGTGCTCCCAGCCACGGTGCCGTCCGGCCTCTGGCTTTTGGGCATCCGGTATTTCATCTTGGAGATGCGGCCTCCAGCCCACTGCCGTGCCTCAACCCACTTCTTCTCCGAGATCTCGCGCTTGAGGTTTGCGAGGGATCGCGGGAGTGACGCGAGGTACTCCACGCGACAACTATGCTTGAGCCGGACCTCATCAGGTGGACTGGCAGCTTCATGTCAGACCGCCAGGTGAAGCTCGTTCTCAACGGATAAATGGTCGAGGTGAGCCTGGTGGACACCGGCATCCCGCAGGGATCTCCGCCGGCACCAATCCTCTTCACCACATATCTGTCAGGCAGGCATCTTTGATGAGGTGCAAAGTGCGGTCCGGGAATCAGAGGGCTCTCCTTTGCGGACGGCATCGGATGGTGGGCGTACGGGACAGGTCGACGAGGCGGTGGCGGCCAAGCTGTCCGAGCAGCAGCGGCCTCCATTGACTGGGCAGCCGACGACGGAGTGGCCTTTGACCACGGGAAATCGGAGGCGGCAATCTTTCGCAGGAAGAAGACTCCTCCCACGGCAACGGTGAAACTTTCACCGTGAAAGTTGGCGCCAACACCATCCCACAACAAGGAGGCGACGTGGCGGCTTGGGGTCTGGCTCTACTCCCAGCTCACGCTCAAGGAGCATCACGCCATCCGAATGAAGAATGGGAAGAACGCGATGGCACGCCTCCGTCGTCTTGCGGGGCAGATGGGTCTCGCTGCTGACGCATGTGTTGGGTGTTGTGTACGTGGCCCCGACACCATAGGCCCCGTTGACGCGGTCCGGACTCTGTTGAATTATTTTTGATGTGTTTTAGATTCTGTTGGATCGGATTTCGTTGATGTGTTCTGGATTCTGTTGGGAAAGGATGTTTTTCTTGCAGATTTCCAGACCGGCGCCAGACATCAGAGGCGATGGTGACATCATGGGCAATGTCGAGCCAGTGAAGCAGATGTTGTCATCGCCGTCTAGGCCAGTATATATAATGTCTCTCTTTTCCGCTCCCACAGATCGATAGTCAGTTATTCATTCCTCTCTGTCTCTCCATCCCATTCGTTCCCACCTTTCCGTTTCACCACTCGCGGGACAACTGCAGAAAGCCCACGACAGCCCGCACCCAGTCAGCCGCCATGTTCGGCGCCGAGCCGTGGTAAAAGGGAGGCCAGACCCGGGACACCATCAGCCAGGCGACAGCTTCTGGTCAACCGAGAGGCACGAGCAACGACATGCTGCTTTCGGATAACAAAACTTGGCGCCCTGTCGATTGAGCCAGGGCTTAGAGCGGCGGTAGCGCGGCTGGGTGACGGGAAGCGAAGCTACAGATACTCAGCCTACCGCACAGCGATCAGGCTAGGGAAATCGTCAGCGCCCCCACAGCGATCGGACGGAGGCGCACGAGCGCCCTGGCCTATACAGGAAAGATGGAGGCTACAGTTTTTCTAGAGGAACCGTAGACCCTTGACACGGAACTGCTCCAAGAGGAGGAGGCCAAAGCGAAGGTCGAGACAGAGAAGTCACGACCTGGGCTCACCAAGTTCGCGGATGGATTACGACTGGACGACGGAGCCTCAGAATACGCGGTGGTTTGGAAGAACGGCCAATCCTAGCAGGGCATTAAAACCCACATGGGCAACAACCAGGCCCACGACGCAGAGTGCGCCGCTCTCGCCAGGGCACTGGAGACCACTCCGAGAAGACAGACGACTCCGGAACGGGGTCACGGCCTTCAACGATTCTGTTGGAAATGCTTCTCGCGCGTTGTTTAGATTTGGCACTTGAGCCTTAGAGTTTGTTGAGGACACGATTGCGTAAGGCGCAAGCGGGGAAGTGTCAGCGGAGGATATTTGTTCTGCGGGTTTTTTTCTCTTCTCCTTCTACTATATACTTATCGAATACTACAACGAAGTTGTGAACCACTCGAACCACAAGAATCGATACGCCTTGTGTTTCCTCATCTCATACAGCATTAAGACTGATCGAACTCCCATCATTCATTTCTATCCTCATCGCTAATCGGTATTCTTTCAACAGATTCACAGGCGGCCATTGGACGGATGGTCTCGGAGGAGCCTGGTCCTGGCCAGAGGTACGCGCTCCTTAGGCGAGAAAGTACATCGTAGCGCTGCGGAAAGCCCGGCCGGACATCACCACCGAGATCTGGTGGTGCTCAGCCGACAAGGGAGCATCAGGGAATGAGAAGTCCGACGAATTAGCCAAGCTCACGGCAGGAGAGCTAGACGCTCGTAGGGTGGAGCGGATGAGCTACACGGACCGACCGGGGCACGTGCGATACCACTCCCCGGAATTCTTGCGCACATGAAGCGGGAAATCTCGGAGAAATAATGGGCGGAGGCCCAGCAGTGGGCTGGAGGTCGCACCTCCAGGAAGAAATACAGGATACCAAGAAGCCAGAGGCCAGACGGCACGGTTGCTGGGAGTACCAAGAGGCCCGCCTCGAGGTTCTACCAGATGAAGACGCGCCATAGCCTCACCGGGCAGTACCTACACTGGACGAAGAGTCGCCCCACCCCCCAGCGTAGGTGGTGCCGGTGCTCGGCGCAGACGAGGGATCCCTCTTCAAGGTGTGCCTTGAGTGGAAGCCTAACAAGATCCCATAGGCAGAGCCGCGGAAGGAGATAGGGAGAGGGAAGAGCCGGTTCACGATCCGGGACCTCCTGGCTGATGGAAGGTGCAGTCAGGCGGTACTAGACTTCCTCTCGCGCACTACGGATGTGGGAAGGCTAGTCCCGGCTGAGGAAAACACGGGGAGCGAGGTGTCGGAATGAGAGCGAAGGGAGCGGGAAGAGGAGAGGAGGCGACGGAAAAGCTGGGTACCGTAGGGGATTTAGGTGCCGTAGGAACTACCGTATTATCTGGTCCCCCGTATAGACGCCGCTGCTATGTATCGGCGCGCTAGTGCGCATAGGGTTAGCAAGCTGGGTGTCTTCGTACGTCAGGTAATCAGCCCTAGCACAACTACCCTCCTCCTCCTCCCGCTCCCAGCTCCCGAAGCTCCCAATCAGACACCTCACCCCCGCGTCTTCCTCGGCCGGTACTTGCCGACTAAGTGGTTATTACAAAAATGAAAGAGTTAAGAATTCAAAGAGAAATGGTGTGTTAACAGAAGAATTAAAAGACAAGATAATAAAATTAAAAGAGTGGTATGAATTCTAACCGTACCAACTTTGATATGCATGCCCTCAAATCACATAAGAATAGAAGTTGCGGCGAATACACTGTTAAGAGACCGCACTAACTTGAAAGTAGGGTCCCTCGGGCAATTGGAAAGCGTTGACAACCACCTTCCCCTAATTTTTCACATATTCCCAAAACATTTATTTATCGGCCGTCTGTAGCAGAGAGAAAGTCCAATACCTCTTGGTGCTCCCAGCCAACGTGCTGTCCGGCCTCTGGCTTTTCGACATCCTGTATTTTTTCCTGGAGGTCCGGCCTCCCGCCCATTGTCGTACCTCCGCCCACTTCATCTCGGAGATCTCCCGCTTGAGATGTGCGTGAGACCTTTGGAGGGGCATCACGCATGCCTCTGGCCGTTCCAGGTAGCTCAGCGATTCCACCCCATGGGTCTCCAGCTCCTCCGCCGTGACCTTCGCCCATCCGCCGGCCTCCCCGCTGCCGGCGACTCCCTTGCGTGCTGGGCGCCACCGAATCTCGATGATGTTCGGCCTAGCCCTTCGTAGCACAGCGATGTGCTCCCTCGCCTGGAGCGCGTACTTCTGACCGGGGCCGGGCTCCTCTGAGGCCATCCGCCTGATGGCAGCTTGGGCATCCGTGAAAATTGTGACCCGCTCCGGGGTCATCTGTCTTCGTGACGCCGATTCCAGCGCCACTGCGAGGGCAGCACATTCCGCGTCGTAGGCCTCCTGGTTGTATCCCATGTGGGTTTTGATGCCCACCCAGGACCGGTCTCTCTTCCAAACCACCGCATTGCCAGCAGCCCCGCCACCGAGTGGCGAGATGCCGGCTTAGGTACTTGGTTCGGCGTAGTTACGGGAGTCGGATAGTCACCCACAAAGCGTTCTTCCCTTGCATTCAACATACACCTTCGGGGATACAGCCTCGGTAAGTAGCACTTCTCTGCTGGTATTCGGGAGCAGGTGCCCCAGGCCCAGCACAGTTCCGCGGTCCGAGACCTTTGGCCACCGAAGTGTGGTTGGCTTTTCCGTGGATAATCCCTCGAGAAATAGCCAGCGACGAGTCCCTGGATTCGAGCCCTCGTCCTGGGAAGGGTTACCCCGCTACTCGACGTGAAGGCTCTTCACCGTGAAGTCTGACGTCGCAAACCTCCCGCGGACGGTCCTCGATCGGCAAGTGGCGTTGCATTTCCGTCCCGGGGGTGCATATCCAGAGTCGGTGCCTTACCTCATCTCGCCCTAACCACTGACTCGGAGGTATTTACCCGTTGACGGCCGACAACGGCCGTTCACCGGTCTTACATTTCACTAGGACGGGCCGGGCCGGTTATTGGCCGTCCTCAGAATATGGTGGAAGGCCGGGACCAGCCCCGTACGCCTCGTCTGGGCGACCGCCCCTACCAGACTGTGAGGAACACTGAGTACTGAGTATTGATATCGCGGGAGAGAGGCTCAGCCAAGAAAACATGCTGTGCAAGTGGAATCTTTGTGGCCGCCTTCTTCAAGCCATTGTCGCGGTCGCTCATGAGAGTTGTGTGCTCGCCGTTAAGGTCCGGACAAGTGTGCCGGCGCCACGAACTCTTTGATTCTCCTTCCGTCATGGCCCATGCCAGCACGATACCATGATTGTCTCCATCCAAAGCGACAGCAAGCATCAACGCAAGTTTGAAAACTCTCGCAAATAGGTAGCATCAGCTGCCACAAACCATCAATCATGGAGTCCTCACAGATATAACGATCTTTGCAGATAGTAACGATGACACATTCCTGTTTGGTGTTGCGGGATACGCAGACATGAAAGGGGCAATCCTTCTACGTGCATTTCACTATGTTGGCCATTGGTGAGGTAAATGAACATACAGGAAGATAGATAGATGACGGTGGTGGCAATGGCGATGAATTAACAGTGATGAAATTGAAAAAAGAGGGTTGTCCCTCGGCGCGGCAACAAGTGAGGCTGACGACAAGTGGCTGACCATTTGCCGACACCATATCGACCACATTTTCAACCCCAGCTTTCCGCGTTGTGGAGCTTAGTTTCGTTGATTGGTCATCAACACGTGAGGAGGCAGGGGTAAGGGGGGGAGCGGGACTGTTTTGTGGTTTGCTTTCTTTCTTTTGAGAGTCCTTCTCTCCTGCTAGAGGATCATCGACACGAACACTCAGCGAATCCAAGATATATCATCTCCACCTCTTCATCAACTTCATCATCCGTCTTCATCCCTCCACATCGTGAACCTTCATACGACGTAAACCAGCAGCACGAGTGAGTTGGTTTTAGGGTTTTCAGCGTCCACCACAACATATAACTTAAAAAGAAGATTGGAGGCAATAGAGCAAAATCGAAAGTAGGTTTGCCCCAATGCCCCGGGAAAAATAAAGGACGTGGTGAATTAATATGTGGCGGTCAAAGATGAGCAGTTTGTGTGATGAGGTTCGGCAGTCGCCCCTAGCACCCACACTAGAAGGCTCACTAACCAGCTCTGAAGTCTGGCTAACCCATTCTAGGTACTCCGAGTGCTCATCCATGAACCGACAATAGAATGACTCAGCAGAGTATGTATGAGTTGGATATCGTGGCGAGCATCAGCAGCTCCCAGCAGTGGCCTAGTTGTTGTGTAGGAAGAAGATTCCGGTGAGAGTGCAGGCTAGCCTAGAGTAATTTAGCCTAGGGTAGCGGGCTAGCGTGGATCCTTCCTATAATAAAGATCCGGCAGCCCACAACTCTCGATCCCCCTCATGAAGTCCCAAACCTTCTGGAAGCCAACTCCCCACTGAATATATGTACTATGGCCCGTGGGTGAACCGTGTCAGTTTGCAAACTTAAACCTGCTCACGGACCAAGCACCTACATAGCTGTCATGGTGCTCGGAAAGAAGCAGCAAGCAAGGTCTGGAGCACAGTGCAGGCGTTTGGCTTGTAGTTCTCCGCAGAATCGCTCGATGAAAGTATTTCTCCACTAGTACTGGTGTTGGCCCGCGGGTGCCCGCCGGCTGGAGTGGGTCACCGGAAATCACGGCCCGGACTGGACCGTCCAAAAGCCGGCGGGCAGGGGCCGGCCGGACTATTGAGGCCCCTGCGATCGTGGCTTCCACTCTGCTTGAGTACCCCATGGCCGAATACCGAGGTGCTTTTGCCTAATCACCCCAAGAAGGGAGCGGAGCCGCAGGTCGAACCGGAGGCCGAACCGTCTTCTCCGGTTGTTGAGCTGCGCCGTGGCAGCTCGGATCCCCGACTGCAGAAGAGTGTGCCCGGAAGGCACCCGTGGCCGCCCTCGCTTCCTGGTTAACCAGCGTTCGCAGGTCTTCCGCCCGTCGTGTGTTCACTGGACTTTGGCTCCCCTCCACCAGAGTACTGAGCCGAACATGGTGGCCGACTGGACACACGCCGGTATGACCCTCCGGCAGTTGGCCGGTGACAAACGCATCTGCAGGGTGAATCCGGAATTGGTTCATAGTTTCCTTCCCTTTTTCGGCCCAACGGCGTGTCCTTCTGGGTGGACTGGGAGTCCGCCCGATTCCGAGCCACCGGATCGCCTCCTTGTTAAATTGGATTTCCTTTGTCTCCCACCTGGACCGCTGTCGTGGGAGCACTCTTTTCCCAGGAAGTTCTTTCTCATCTCCGCCGAATCCGTTTCGCCGTCCGTTTCCGTATCCGAAACCATCGGCCGGCCAAGGGGAGCTATCCGGTTGGCTTAAAATTGCCCTTAAATCCGGAGGTTAAAAGCCAGCAAGCGGCAGCGGAGCGCAAGGAAGATGAAGATCAGAGACGGCGGGACTTACCATCCGCTCTCTGTGGCTGCTCGGAGACGGAAGTTGTTGCGGAAGGCCGTTTCCCGTGTCGATCCGGCCAGTGACATCGCTTTCGGCGTCGCTCCGCGCGAAATCTCTTCTCACTCGCCCCAAGTTCGAGATTGCAGGCGCCTCCCGCAGCTCCTGCTGCCGCCCCGCTCATCTGATAGCTGATGCATCAGTGTGCCTCGCAAACATCTGGGCAGTGCTGCTCATTGAAGTGACCTCCTTCTTTTCCAAAACCCCATCGCTACAGAGCTGGGGGTGCGTGTGGTTGGTGCCCTCTGCACATGGTGGATAGACGGCAGGTTTCCGCGGATTCGTGCCCACCTCTCTCCTTTTTCTTTCCCTTTCGTAGGGTGCAGGAATTGTTCTGGGCTGGGAGCTAAGCTTCATTGCTAGATTTGAAGAGGGTGAACTCTTGTCAAGGCGGTGGTCATAGCGACGAAAGCCATTTCGAGGCGGGCGATCATATGGAGGAGGGCTATTTTGTTCTCGTGTCGGTTTTGTATCCACAGGTGGGGATAGGACACAGTGCTTCACTGTACCTATGTAGCTACTGGAAGCAGCTCTCTCGAATCATTTGCTAATGAATGTCACAGTTTCGATGCCTTGTGAACACGCATATGTATCTTAGGTGTTAAGGGGTACCGATTGCTATTTGGCAGAGAAGTGTGAATGTGTAAGATGGTACTTATGGGGTACCGATTGATACTGTGGCGGAGGACGAAAATATTGTTGGAGGTTGCCCGATCACTGATGAGAGAGCAAGGAGAGAGAGTGACAGAGAGAGATGTTTGATCGATGATGGGTGATGAAAGCGTTCACGATGAAGACGTATTGAGTGGCTTATTACTGATGTCTAAGTGTCTAGGAGATCAAAGAGAAAAGATGCTGCTATGGAAGATTGCCAAGCCGTTGCACAGTGCCTCCCCGCCGTTGCCATGGCATCTCTTCCGTCGGCGTCACCCCCGTTGACGCACCTACACCGGAGCGGCGAGAAGCAATTCCAACACACCCCCTCTTCTCGTGCTC
>Ga0307516_10002574_pt1 | contig 24092 bp, 18 predicted proteins | sample 19_EM_MG_FD_203310 | JGI IMG/M metagenome (GOLD analysis project Ga0307516, IMG submission 203310) | Populus trichocarpa ectomycorrhiza microbial communities from riparian zone in the Pacific Northwest, United States - 19_EM | ecosystem: Host-associated > Plants > Roots > Unclassified | place...
GGGCGAAAGCCGGCGTCGAGCGCCTGATCCAGGAAAGCCAGCGATTCGCCGACGGCCGTGTGCAATTCGCTGCCGGCCGCCAGCAAGGCGGCCAACGCGGCCGACAGGGTGTCGCCTGCGCCCACGAAGCTCACCTCGAAGCGCTCGAACTTCTCGCCGGTGATGGCGCCTTGGGGAGAGGCCAGCACGTTGTCAAGGAACTGGTCGGGCAGCGGCACGCTGGTCACCAGCACGAAGCGGGTGCCATGCTGCGCTGCGGCGACAGCCAGCTCGCGCGGCGAGGCCGGCCGGTCGCTGCTCCAGTCGGGGAGCAGGAAGTTGGTGAGCGTCTGGTGGCTGCCGACCAGCACCTCGGTCTGCGGAAGCACCAGTTCGCGAAATGAGTCGAGATAGGCCTGCTGGTCGTCCTCTTCGACCCATGACAGGTTGGGCATGTAGGCAACCAGGGGCACATCGGGGTAATCGGACAGCACCTCGGCCACGGCGCTCACGCCTTCGGCCGAACCCAGAAACCCCACCTTCCAGGCGGCGATGGTCACGTCTTCCAGGATGCTGCGCGCCTGCTCGACCACCACGTCGGCCTCGATCGCGCTGTGGTCGAAGACCTCAGCCGTGTCGCGCAGTACCACGGCGGTGACGACGGGGAGGGCGTGGGCGCCCATGGCGGCAATGGTGACCACATCGCCGGCCAGGCCGCCAGCTCCGCTGGGGTCGCTGGCATTGAAAGTCATCACGCAGGCCGGAGCCGGAGTGTCCTGGGGCATTTCGGCAGGAGATTCCGTGGGGAGCACATCGGTGGTCATGGGGGGATCCGTCAGAAGGTGCCGGGTTTGTCAGCACTTCTAGAAAAATGTGAGGAATGTGGCGTATGTGCCCACAAACTAACGCCTTTTTGGGATTTTGCGTGGCTACAATCTTTTCTCATTGTAGTGAAGCAATAAAGAATAAACGTGAGCAAAGACGCCAACGCGGTACGTACTTGGATGTGCCTGATTTGCGGTTGGATCTACGACGAAGCCGTCGGCGATGCCGACCACGGCATCGCGCCTGGCACGCCTTGGGAATTGGTCCCGATGAACTGGACCTGCCCCGAGTGTGGCGCGCGCAAAGAAGATTTCGAGATGGTGCAGATCTGACCTCGGATCCACCAGGATGACCAAGTGAACCGACCCGCAGCCGTTGAGGAGACTACCCGGTGAGCAATGAAGCCTCTGCAGCCATCAAGGTGCTGGTCATCGATGACAGCAACACGATTCGCCGCAGCGCAGAGATTTTCCTGAAGCAGGGCGGTTACCAGGTGCTGTTGGCCGAGGACGGCTTCGACGCGTTGTCGAAGGTGAACGACCATGCGCCCGATTTGATTTTTTGCGACATCCTGATGCCGCGCCTCGATGGCTACCAGACCTGCGCCATCATCAAGCGCAACCCCAAGTTCTCCGGGGTGCCGGTGATCATGTTGTCGTCCAAGGATGGGCTGTTCGACAAGGCCCGTGGCCGCATGGTGGGCTCAGAGGCTTATCTGACGAAGCCCTTCACGAAAGACCAATTGCTGCAAGTCGTTGAGCAGCATCGTCGGACCGAATGATTCAAGTGACCGGCGCGGGTTAGCGCCGGCCTACACGGAGTAGAGCGATGGCAATCAAGAAGATTCTGTTGGTTGATGATTCGAAGACCGAACTGCATTTCCTGTCCGAATTGCTGACCAAACGCGGCTATTCGGTGCGCACCGCCGAAGATGGCGAAGACGCCATGCGCCGTCTCGGCGAAGACAAGCCCGACCTGATCCTGATGGACGTGGTGATGCCCGGCCAGAACGGCTTCCAGCTCACACGCGCCATTACCCGCGACCCGCGCTTCGTGGACGTGCCGGTGATCATGTGCACCAGCAAGAACCAGGAAACCGACAAGGTCTGGGGCATGCGCCAAGGCGCACGCGACTACATCGTCAAGCCCGTCGATGCCGACGAGCTGGTGGCCAAGATCAAGGCCTTCGACTGACTCGCCCTCACTTGAAACTGGTACGGCGAATGCAAACCCTCCACGTCCCGCAGGCAGGTGCGAATGGCCAATAAGGAAGCACTGCGCGAATTGCAGAGCCGCTTGGCTGACAAGCTGCGGGCGGCGCAATCGCAAGAACGCGGCAAGTCCTGGCTGGCCGTGGAGTGTGGAGGCCACGGTTTTCTCTTCCCGTTGCAGGAAGCCGGCGAAATCTTTCCCTTTGCGCCTGCGATGCCCGTGCCATACACCAGCCGCTGGTTCATGGGCGTGGCCAATCTGCGAGGTCGCTTGCACGGCGTGGTCGATCTGGCCGGTTTTCTCGGCATACGCAGTCACGAGACGGGCCGCGATCAGTCGTGGTTCGTGGCCTTCAACTCCGAACTGAACATCAATTGCGCCGTGATGGTGGACCGGCTTTCCGGTTTGCGCAGCCTCGAACAGCTCAAACCGCAGGCCGACGATGGTCAGGTGAGACCGCCGTTCGTTGGCGTTCACTATCGGGACGAGAGCAACCGGCTGTGGCGTGAGCTGAATCTGGCTGCGCTCGCCAACGAGTCTGCATTTCTGAAGATCGCGGGCTGACGCGCACTGCGGCGCAAAGCTTTCTGACAGTCACACTGAGTACGACGGAACGAGGAACATATGAGCTTCCTGGACAAAATCAAAGGCAAGAAGGGTCGCGATTCCAATTCGCTGGACTCCGACAGTGCGGGCATGCCGCTCGACGACGTCATGGTTCTTGACCGACCCGCCTTTGAAGGAGCCGCGAACGCGCCATCCGTCGAAGGAATGGGGCGTGCGGCCCACATGGACTCGTCGATCATCACCGAGGCAGCGCCCTCGGAGATTGCCGATTTCTCCGAAACACGCCTGCCCGCCGCTGATGGCGCGGATGCTGGCGGAGCCACCGGTCTACCGCTGGTCGGCAACCTGCCAATCGCCACGCAGCAGCGCCTGTTGCTGACGCTTGTCGGTCTCGGTCTAGTCGGCCTTGTCGGCATGACGGCTTACTCGCTGACATCCGCGTCCAAGGGTGCAGCTCAGGTGGCTGCTTCCGGCCAGGCGCTGATGCAGTCGCAACGGTTGGCGAAGTCGGTCTCCCAGGCGCTGATCGGTTCTGCACAAGCCTTCCCCGAAGTGAAGGAAAGTACCGAAGTGCTTGCTCGCAGCGTGCGCGGTCTCGCCCGCGGTGAAGGTGGCCTTGATGTCGCCCCCGCATCGGTGCAGGAATCGCTGGCGCCCATGGTCCCCCTGGTGGACCGCGCCGAGAAGAACGCCAACACCGTCATGGGTCAGCAGAAGATCCTGACGCAGGTGGGCAAGGCGCTTCGCACCATCAACCGCCAGTCGTCCGACCTGCTGGAAATTGCTGAGACGGTGTCGTCGCTCAAGCTGCAGCAAGAAGCCTCGCCGGCCGAGCTGTCGGCCGTGGGCCAGCTGGTGATGTTGACCCAGCGCATCGGCAAGTCAGCCAACGAATTCTTGACGATGGAGGGCGTGAGCCCCGAGGCCGTGTTCTTGCTCGGCAAGGACTTGAACTCCTTCCGCGAAATCGCCGATGGCTTGCTCAACGGCAACCAGGAGCTGCGCCTTCCGGGAACCAAGGACGCGCAGACCAAGGAGCGTCTGCAAGCCCTGCTGAAGCAGTACGAAGAGACACGCACGGAAGCCGGCTCGATTCTGGGCAACCTGCAAGGTCTGGTGTCTGCCCGTGAAGCGCAAGCCTCGATCATTGCCGACAGCGAACCGCTGCGAAAGGGCCTTGAAACCGTCCAGGACCGCCTCGGAAACGAAACCGGTTTCAGCCGCGTTGCCTTGGGTGCTTTGATCTTGTTTGCCTTGCTGCTTGCCGCCGGTGGTGCTGGCTTGCTGAAGCTGTACGTGAACGACCAGGCACAGCGCGCATCGCTCGCCAAGACGCAGCAGCTCGAAGCTGAAAGGCAAGAGCAGGAAGCCAAGCGCGTGAACGACGCCAACCAGGCCGCCATTTTGCGATTGATGAACGAACTGCAGACGGTGGCTGAAGGCGACTTGACGCAACAGGCCACGGTGACGGAAGACATCACGGGCGCCATTGCTGACTCGGTGAACTACACGGTGGAAGAGCTCCGCACGCTGGTGTCGCAGGTGCAAGGCACGGTAGGCCGAGTGACGGAAACGACGCAGCAGGTGGAAGCCACGTCGACCGAACTGTTGGCAGCCTCCGACGAGCAGCTGCGCGAGATTCGTGAAACCGGTGAATCGGTGCTCCAGATGGCAGGCCGAATCAACGAAGTGTCGGCACAAGCCCAGCAAACGGCTCAGGTGGCGCGTCAATCGCTGCAAGCTGCCGAATCGGGTCTGACCGCGGTGCAGAACACCATCGGCGGTATGAACTCGATCCGTGACCAGATCCAGGAAACCTCCAAGCGGATCAAGCGACTCGGCGAGTCGTCGCAGGAGATTGGTGAAATCACCGAACTGATTTCAGACATTACGGAGCAGACGAACGTGCTGGCCCTGAACGCCGCCATTCAAGCAGCATCGGCCGGTGAAGCCGGTCGAGGCTTCTCGGTGGTTGCGGAAGAAGTGCAGCGGCTGGCAGAGCGCTCCGGCGATGCAACGCGGCAGATTGCGGCCCTGGTGAAGACCATTCAGACCGACACGCAAGATGCTGTGGGCGCTATGGAACGTTCTACGCAGGGTGTGGTGGAAGGTACCCGACTGTCTGACGCGGCCGGTAACGCACTGGGTGACATTGACCGAGTTTCCCGCCAGCTGGCTGACCTGATTTCTCAGATTTCAAACCAGGCGTCGCGAGAAGCCGAGTCGGCCAACGTGGTGGCTGCCAACATCCAGCACATTTTTGCGGTGACGGAGCAAACTGGTGAAGGTACGCGTTCCACCGCACAGATGGTGCGCGAACTGTCCCGTACTGCTGAAGAACTGAAGCAGTCGGTGGCCCGGTTCAAGATCGGCTGATCACAAGAAGTAGAGCGCCTCGGCCTCGGCCGTAGCCCCTGACTCGACACAAGGCATCGGATGGACAGCCACGCGACGACGAGCGACACGATGAGCGAGATGAGCAACGACCTGAGCGCGTTGGCTTGGGTGCATGAAGAGTTGCGCCGCTCTCTGGACAACGCCCACAAGGCCCTGCGCCGCTTCGTGAAGGAATCCGAATCGGTTAGCGGCTCCGATGTCGATGCCGTCGATCCGGCTGTGCTGCGCACGGCACGCCAGCAAATCCACCAAGGTGTCGGTGCGCTCGAGCTGGTCGGCCTGCCTGCCGTTGCGGCGGTCTTGCGCGCCAGCGAAGCTGCAGTGCAGCGCTTTGTCGCCAAGCCAGACAAATTGACGGCCGCTGATGTCGACACCATCGAGCTCGCTTCGTTCGCGTTGCTCGATTTCCTGCAGCGCATGCTGTCGGGCAAGCCGGTGTCGGCGCTGGCGCTGTTCCCGCGTTACCAGGCCGTTCAGGCACTGGCAGGCGCCGATCGCATTCACCCCGCCGACTTGTGGACTGCTGACTGGCGCTGGCTCGACCTCGCCAATGAAAAGGGTGTCACTCCCCACGCGGTAGACGAGACTGCCCGCGCTGCGCTGGAAAAGAACCTGCTGTTGATGATGCGCGGCACGAACGCGCAGGCTGCTCTGTCGATGAGCGACATCTGCGCCAGCCTGGGCGTTGGTGCGTCCAGCATGCCGGCTGCCACGCTGTGGAAGCTCGCCGCAGCCTTCTTCGAGAGCCAGGCCCATGGCTTCCTGAAGCCCGACAACTTCAGCAAGCGCATTGGTTCTCGCCTGTTGGCGCAGTTCCGCGTGTTCGAGCGCGGCGAGTCGGATGTCTCCGAACGCCTGGCGCAAGACCTTCTGTTCTTTTGCGCCCAGAGCGCATCGCCTGGCGATGGCCGCAAAGCCCCGCGCCTCGCAGCGGTACGCCAGGCCTATGGCCTCGCGCAATACGCGCCTGCCGATTACGAAGTCAACCGCCTGGGTCGTTTCGATCCCGCGATGATTGCTCAGGCGCGCAAGCGCGTGGCCAGCGCCAAGGATGCATGGTCCGCCGTTGCCGGTGGCGAAATGCACCGCATGACCGGCTTGTCGGAGCAGTTCTCGCTGGTCGGCGACTCGCTCAAGCGCCTGTACCCGAACGGCGACGTGTTGTCGGACGAACTGCATCAGGCCGTGGCGCAGACCCAGCATGCTGGCACGGCACCGCTGCCCTCGCTCGCCATGGAAGTGGCGACCAGCGTTCTGTACCTCGAAGCTTCGCTCGAAGACGGTGATTTCGACCACCCCGAAGAAGGCCAGCGCGTGCGTCGTCTGGCCAATCGCATTGCGTCGGTGCGCGCCGGCAACACGCCCGATCCGCTTGAAGCGTGGATGGAAGAGCTGTATCGCCGCGTCTCCGACCGCCAGACCATGGGCAGCGTCGTGCAGGAGCTGCGTACGTCGCTCTCAGAGACTGAAAAACACATCGACCAGTTCTTCCGCAACCCCGCGCAGCGCGAACATCTCGCGCCAGTGCCGAGCCTCATGGCTTCGATGCGTGGCGTCCTGTCGGTACTCGGCATGGACCAGGCGGCCCATGCCGTGCTGCGCATGCGCGACGACGTCGACGGCCTTCTCGGCACCGAAGTGGATCCGCAGCAAGTGGTGCAGTCCGGCACCTTTGACCGGCTGGCCAGCAACCTCGGCGCCCTCGGTTTCCTGATCGACATGCTCAGCGTGCAGCCGCAAGTGGCGAAATCGCTGTTCGTGTACGACCCGCAGGCCGGCACGCTCAGTCCGCTGATGGGTCGCAGCGCAGCCGCCCGCAGTGCCACCAACCTGGTCGTCCCTGCACCGCCGGCCGTTGAACCGCGCTTGATCGAACAGGCGCAATCGCTGGCCTTCGCCGCGGTGAGCGACCGCGTGCCGCTCGACGAGGTCTCCCGCGACCTGGAGCACCTGTCTCACGAAGCGCAGATCGCCGAACAACCGGAACTGCTGGCGACTGTGGCCCAGGCGCAGAACGCCATCGAACACGCCGCCGGCCCCGCCGCGGTCGCCGCAGCGCGCGAGCAATTATCTGAAGCGCTCGCCGACTTCGTGCACACGGCGAGCGAGCCGGTCGGCCTGGAGCCAGTCGCAGCCAAGGCACCCCCGTCGGCGCCGCCTTTGTCTCCGACGCCCACCAGCCAGGCCACCGACCTCGGTGACGACCCCGAGATGCGCGAGATCTTCCTCGAGGAAGCTCGTGAAGTGATCGAAACGGCCCAAGGCGCGCTGGCGCAACTGGCAAACTCGCCAGCAAATCTGGAACAGCTCACCACGGTCCGTCGAGCATTCCACACCCTCAAGGGCAGCTCGCGCATGGTCGGGCTGAAGGAATTCGGCGACGCTGGCTGGGTCTGCGAACAGGTCTACAACAGCTGGCTGGCCGAGCAAAAGGCGGCCGATCCGTCGCTGCTGGCCTTCTCCAACAACACGCTGAGCTACTTCAGCGACTGGGTTGAGGCCATCGCTGCCCAGCAGTCGGGCGCATTCAACGCCGCACCGGTCAAGGCTGCTGCAGAGTCGCTGGCCAAGGGCGAGCCGGTGAAGGCCATCGTGCCGGCGCCCGGTGCTGACTTGCCGATGATGTCGCTGTCGTTTCCGGTTGATTTGCCGACGGCGCAAGACCTGGTTTTGCCTCCGCCTGCTGCTCTTGCGCAGGCCGTCGTTGCAGCATCGGCACCCGAACAGGCTGCTGCGCCTGCAGTGCCCCTGCCGGAACTGTCGTTCGATCTCGACCTGGGTGCTTTCGAAGATCCGAAGCCCGCGACCGCTCCCTCAGTGGCCGCGGCCATCGATCTTCAGGCGCCCGAGCTGCTCGAAGCTTTCGATGAACCGGCTGCTGTCGAGGCACACGTCCCCGAGCTGCCGCAAGAAGCGCTGCCCACCGCTGAATCGGTCGAGTTGATCGACCTGGATCTCGACGCCAGCTTCTTTGCTGCCGACACCTCGCCGGCGCCGGAAGTCGCCACGGCGGTCGAGCCCGCACCTGAGTTGCCCGAAGAGCCGGAGCCAGCGCCCTCCGACGACGACCAGGTCAAGATCGTCGGTGATCTGCGGATCAGCATCCCGCTGTTCAACATCTACCTCAACGAGGCCGATGAACTCTCGCGTCGCCTGACCACCGACGTTGCCGAATGGGCCATGGAGCTGCACCGCCCGGTGGGCGAGATGCCGATCGCTCATGCCCACTCGCTGGCGGGCAGCTCCGCCACCGTCGGGTTCACCGATCTGTCTCATTTGTCGCGTCTGGTGGAGCATGCGCTGATGCGCTCGCACGCCATCGGCCATGGGACGCCCGAAGAAGCCAAGCTGTTCGTCGATGCGGCCGAAGAAATTCGCCGCCTCTTGCATCAATTCGCTGCCGGGTTCCTGAAGCCTGTTTCGCCTGAATTGCTGCAACGGCTGGCTGAGCACGAGCTCAGCTCGGCTCGCCGCCTGGAAGCCGCCAACGCCGCCGAAGCGCCGGAGGTCGAAGAGCCTTACGTCGCACCAGTCGCCGAGATCGAAGAAACCATCGAGTTCGAAGCGGCACCGGAATTCGTAGCGCCGCCAGAGCGCCATTCGCGTCCCGCGCCACTGGAAGTGGCCAACTCCGAAGCGTTGGCTGCTCATGTCGACAGTTCGTTTGGCGGTCTGGACACCCACGCCGGCGCGCTGGGGCAAGCCGAATTCAAGACCTTCGCTCCCTTGCCCGTCGAAGCGGCGCGTTCAGCCCCCGTGCGGGCCGATGCACTCGACGGTGAAGACGACATCGACTCAGTCGATGCGGTCGATGCCGAGTTGTTCCCCATCTTCGAGGAAGAAGCCGAAGAGCTGCTGCCCCAGCTGGATTCCAAGCTGCGCGAATGGGCACGCCGCCCGACGGACAACGCTCCGGCCGCAGCCTGCATGCGCACCTTGCACACGCTGAAGGGCGGTGCCCGTCTGGCGGGTGCTATGCGCTTGGGCGAAATGGCCCACCGGCTGGAAACACTGATCGAGCACTTGCTCGCCCAGCCTGCCGCCAGTGCGGCCGACGTTGAAGCTCTGCAGTCGCGCTCCGACGCCCTCTCCGCCACCTTCGAGGCCCTGCGCTCGCGCGATGCCCAGGCTTATGCCGAAGCTGAAGATTCGTTGCACGGCACGCTCGACGAACTACCCCCGTTTGCTCCGCCAATCGCTGCACCGATTCTGCAGCCGGTCGCCGTCGTGGCGGCACCAGAGCTGGCTCCGGTCGAACCATCGGTGGTATTGCCCACGGTTGTAGCGACACCCGCTGTTGTGCCACAGGCGCCGCAGGACGCGAGCACCTCTTCGCGCGACGTCGATTGGTCGCGTTTCGCGGCCACCGACACTGATGCACCCGTGCAGGCCGCGGCCAGCAACATTGGCGCTTCCAATGCGGCTGTGCGCGTACGTGGCCCGCTGCTGGAGCGTCTGGTCAATCAGGCCGGCGAGGTGAGCATCACCCGCTCGCGGATCGAATCCGAAGTCGGGAACATCCGTGGTTCGCTGACTGACCTGACGGACAACTTGGAGCGTCTGCGCCAGCAACTGCGCGAGATCGAATTCCAGGCGGAGACGCAGATGATCTCGCGTCAGGAAGCAGCCAAGCTGGCTCACGAAGCGTTCGACCCGCTCGAGTCGGACCGCTTCACGCGCTTCCAGGAATTGACTCGCATGATGGCTGAGTCGGTCAACGACGTGGCCACGGTTCAGCGCACGCTGCACCGCACGCTGGAGACGACCGAAGACGAACTTGCTGCCCAGGCGCGCCTGACGCGTGACTTGCAAGACGACCTGCTCCGTACCCGCATGGTCGAATTCGAGGGCCAGTCCGATCGCCTCTATCGCGTGGTGCGCCAGGCCGCCAAGGAAACCGGCAAGCAAGTTCGCCTCGACATCGTCGGCGGCTCGATTGAAATTGACCGTGGCGTGCTCGACCGGATGACTCCGGCCTTCGAACACTTGCTTCGCAACTGCGTGACCCACGGCATCGAGTCACCCGACAAGCGCACCGCTGCGGGCAAGGATCCGACGGGCAGCATCGTGGTGGCTGTGCACCAGGAAGGCAACGAAGTCGGTGTCGAATTCCGCGACGACGGCGCAGGCCTCAACCTGCAGCGCATTCGCGACAAGGGTCTGGCCATGGGCCTGATCAATGCCGGTGAAGAGCACGGTGCCGGCGACCTTGCCAATCTGATCTTCACCCCCGGGTTCTCGACCGCCGAGACGGTGACCGAACTCTCAGGCCGCGGTGTCGGCATGGACGTGGTGCGCTCCGAAGTGAACGCCATGGGCGGTCGCATCGAAACCGCCACGGCCGCCGGCCAGGGCACCAGCTTCAAGCTCGTTCTGCCGCTGACCACTGCGGTGACGCAGGTGGTGATGGTGCGTTGCGGCTCGACCGTGGTGGCCTTGCCGGCCACGCTGATCGAGATCGTGCGCCGCGCCAGCGCCAAGGAACTGGACGAGGCGTACACCACCGGCAGCTATCCGCTCGGCGAGCGTTCGCTGTTGTTCTTCTGGTTCGGTTCGCTGCTGCAGGAAGGCCCGCGCAGCCAAGAAGTCGTAGGCCGCACGCGTCCCATCATCGTGGTGCGCAGCGCGCAGCAGCGCATCGCGTTGCACGTCGACGAAGTGCTGGGCACGCAGGAAGTGGTGGTCAAGAACCTCGGGCCGCAACTGTCGCGCCTGCCGGGCTTGGCTGGCATGACGCTGCTCGCTTCGGGCTCGGTTGCGCTGATCTATAACCCGGTGGCGCTGGCCACGCTCTACGGCGAAAGCGCCCGCGCCGCCACGGTGGCTGCTCTGCGCTCGCCGACGGCTATGCTGCCGGTGACGCCGACGGCTGAAGAGACGGCCGCACAGGCCTCGCCGCTTGTGCTGGTGGTCGACGACTCGCTCACCGTGCGGCGCGTCACACAGCGCCTGCTGGTGCGCGAAGGCTACCGCGTGATCCTGGCGAAGGACGGTATCGAAGCACTCGAACGCCTGGCCGAAGACCTGCCGCATGTGGTGCTCAGCGACATCGAAATGCCTCGCATGGACGGCTTCGACCTCGTGCGCAACATCCGCGGCGACGCACGCCTGCGTGCCTTGCCGGTGATCATGATCACCTCGCGGATCGCGCAGAAGCACCGCGACTACGCGGCCGAGCTGGGTGTCGATCACTACTTGGGCAAGCCGTACTCTGAAGAAGACCTGCTTGCATTGATTGGTCGGTACACGGCGGTGACAGCACCGGCCTGACGCGGCTCAGCTTCCGTCGTACCCCAGCCTGCCATGTCTGAACTCGTAGATCATCTCGCCGACCTCACCGGTTACAGAGATCGCGACATTCTTGACGTGACGCTGGTCGGCGCCTTGCGCGACATGCTGCACCCGCGTGTCGTGACGATCTACCGTTGCGTCGGCGAGGCCGGTAACGAGCGCTGGATCACCCGCGCTCGTCTCGGCGAACACGATGCAGCGGCCACGGCCGACCCGGCCTGGGCCGACGTCGAGAACCTCCCCGCGCTCGCGCTGTTCCCCGAGCGCATGCAGGCGCTGAAAGGGCAGACCACGTGGCTCACCGTGCCCGGCCGCCACAGCCTCAGCCTCTTTCCGGTGAGCACCGACCGCGAGGTCGTCGGCGTGATGGAGATCGAAACCTCCGAACCGCTGAGCGAGGAATCGCGCCGCATGGTCGGCAGCATCCTGCGTATCTACCGCAACTTCCAGGCGCTGCTCGACTACAGCGAGCGCGACACGCTGACCGGCCTGCTGAACCGCAAGACCTTCGACGAGAGCTTCCTGAAGGCCACGAGCGAATCCACCGCGCTGCCCGTCGTGACGGCCGATGGCCGGCGCCATGAAGCGACCAACCACCGGCATTGGCTGGGTTTGATCGACATCGATCATTTCAAGTCGGTCAACGACAACTACGGCCACTTGATCGGCGACGAAGTGCTGCTGTTGCTGTCGCGCCTGATGCGCAGCAGCTTTCGCTTTCACGACCGGCTGTACCGCTTTGGCGGCGAAGAGTTCGTGGTGTTGATGCGCTGCGCCAACGAACAGGACGCAGCGCTGGCACTGGAGCGCATGCGCGGCAACACCGCCAGCTATCCGTTCCCACAGGTGGGGCAGATCACGATCAGCATCGGCTTCACCGAGGTCTTGCCTGGCGACACGCCGAGCGGCGCCTTCGAGCGCGCCGACAAGGCGGTGTACTTCGCCAAGGCGCATGGCCGCAACCAGGTGCAGAGCCACGCCGTGTTGGTGGCGCGTGGCGACCTGGAAGACGAATCGAAGATTGGCGACGTGGAGCTTTTCTAGGGCCCCCCAGTCGCTTCGCTCCTGCCCCCGAGGGGCGCCACCCAGTGGCCCAGCAAAGCCGGATCCACGGGCGTTGCTCGATAACGCTTCGCTGAGGCTTGCTGTTCGCATTCCTCCGCCAATCTGAGCGAGCGTCTGCCCGCGCTACTTCTTCCCCAGCTTTACCACTGCATACCGCGTCAGTGTCTTGTCCCGTGCCTCGTCGTGCATGACGATCGGCAGAGGGTAGTTCTCTCCTAGCACCACTTTCCCTTCAGCGAGCTCGATCGGTCGCGCCAGCCACGGCGCATGAATGGCCTTGCTCGACATGCCGGCAAGCTGCGGTAGATAGCGTCGGATGAACTTGCCTTCTGGGTCGAATTTTTCGCTCTGCGTCACCGGGTTGAAGATGCGGAAGTACGGCTGGGCGTCGCAGCCTGTGGACGCTGCCCATTGCCAGCCGCCGTTGTTGGCGGCGAGGTCGTAGTCGTTCAGCTTCAGCGCGAAGTAGCGTTCGCCCCAGCGCCAATCGATACCGAGGTCTTTCACCAGGAAGCTGGCGACGACCATGCGCAGGCGGTTGTGCATGTAGCCGCTCTGGTTGATCTGCGCCATCGCCGCGTCGACCAGTGGGTAGCCGGTGCGGCCATCGCACCAGGCGGCGAACAAGGCATCGGCCTGCTTGCCGTGCTCCCATTTGATGGCGTCGTACTCGGGCTTGAAGCTCGAGCTCACCACGTGCGGGTAGTGATGAAGCACCTGGTGGTAGAAGTCGCGCCAGATCAGTTCCGACAGCCAGGTTGCGGCACCGGAGGAGCCCTGATGCATGCGCGCAGCGGCCTCGCGTGCGAGTTGCCGTATCGACACCGTGCCGAAGCGCAGGTGGGTCGACAGGTAGCTCGGCCCCTTCACCGCGGGAAAGTTGCGTGCCTCGTCGTAGTGGTCGATGCGCGGCAGGAAGTCAGCCAACATCTCCTGCCCGCCGCTCCCGCCCAGGCCCAGCCGCATCTCGTGAAGGTTGGTGGCCTCGAATCCGATTTCCGCCAGACTTGGCGTGCCCCCCGTCACGCCTTCAGGCAGCGGCGCCAAGCCGTCGGCATACTTCTCGACAGGGTAGGCGCTCACGTAAAACGACTCCAGCTTCTTCAACCACGCGTTCTTGTAGGGCGTGAACACGCTGTAGGGCTTGCCGCTGGCCGTGAGCACCTCGCTGCGCTCGAAGACCACATGGTCTTTGCTGGTGTGCAGCGCAATGCCGCGGTCGGCCAGCGTGCCGCGAACGCGGTTGTCGCGGGTGATGGCGTCCGGCTCATCGTCGTGGTTGGCATACACGGCCTGCACATGCAGTTGCTCGGCCAAACGGGGCAGCTCATTGACGGCTGAACCGTGTCGAACGATCAGGCCGCCTGCCGGCTGCAAAGCACGCAAACGGATGTCCAGCTCGGCCAGGCTGTCGCGGATGAACTCCACCCGGCGATCAACGCGCGGCAGCGGGTCGAGGATGTCGGTGTCGAAGACGAAGGCGCACCACACCTTGCGAGCCGCCTTCAGGGCATGGAAGAGGGCGGCGTGGTCCTCGCTGCGCAAATCGCGCCTGAACCAGACCAAAGCGCTGTCCAAAACCTTTTCCATCGGGGGAGTGTGCCGCAGGAATAAAATCGCCGGCATGTCCGGCACCGCCATCAACCTCACCAACCAATTCCTCATCGCCATGCCCGGCATGGCCGATGACACCTTCGCTGGGGCGGTGATCTACATGTGCGAGCACACCGACAAGGGTGCGCTGGGCCTGGTGATCAACAAGCCGATCGACATCAAGCTGAAGAATCTGTTCGAGAAGGTCGAACTCACCCTCGACCGCGAAGACTTGGCCGAGGCGCCCGTCTACTTCGGTGGCCCGGTGCAGACCGAGCGCGGCTTCGTGCTGCACGAGCGGCTGGATGGCGATGCAGGCGAGGGCGGCCACTACAACTCATCGCTTCAGATCCCGGGTGGGCTCGAGATGACCACCAGCAAGGACGTGCTGGAGGCGCTTTCGAACGGCGCCGGCCCGAAGAAGATCCTGGTGACGCTGGGCTACAGCGGCTGGAGTGCCGGCCAGCTCGAGGAAGAGATCGGCCGCAACGGCTGGATCAACGTCAGCGCCGAGCCCGGCATCATCTTCGACACTCCTGTGGAGCAGCGCTACGACAAGGCCTTGTCGCTGCTCGGCATCGACCCGCGCATGCTGTCGCAAGAGGCGGGGCACGCATGACGGGTGCGGCGATGTCCGACCTGACTGCTCCTCCCCGTTCTTTTCTAGCTTTCGATTTCGGTACCAAGCGCGTTGGCGTCGCCAGCGGCAACACCATCACGCGCACCGCCACGCCGCTGCGAACCGTGGCCGCCGAGGGCGACGCCCGCTTCACCGCATTGGGCGCTTTGATCACCGAGTGGCAGCCAGACGCCCTCGTCGTCGGCGTGCCTTTTCACCCAGACGGCGCGCCGCATGACAATACCGCCCGCGCGCAGCGCTTCGCCCGCCAATTGCACGGCCGCTTCAGGCTGCCGGTGCACGAGGTAGACGAGCGCTACAGCACGACCGAGGCCCATGCTGCGGGTGCAGCCGACGTCGACGCGGCTTCCGCTGCGATCATCCTGGAGCAGTTCTTGAGAGACCTGACATGAGCACCTTGCATCTGAACGCCGAGGCCTTGTACCTCGACTTGTTATCAGGCGTGCGCGGCCTGCTGCAGCACGACGCCGTGCTGGTCGGCATCTGGTCTGGTGGCGCCTGGTTGGCCGAACGTCTGCAACATGACTTGAAGCTGGCCGGCGAGCCTGGCGTGATCTCGAGCGCGTTGCACCGCGACGACTTCGGCTCCAAGGGACTGGCAAGCGCCGACCCGACCAAGCTGCCCTTCGAGATTGAAGGCAAGCCGATCGTGCTGATCGACGACGTGCTTTACACCGGCCGCACCACGCGCGCGGTGATCAACGAGCTGTTCGACTTCGGCCGCCCGGCGAGCGTGACGCTGGCGGTGCTGGTCGACCGCGGCGGGCGTGAATTGCCCATCCAGCCAGCGTATTCGGCGGCGCGCATTGCGCTGCCCCGAGAACACCAGCTGCGCCTCGCGCGTGACGACGAAGGCCGGTTCAGCTTCGACATCAAGGAGGGAACATGACGACCTCCACCTTGCGGCGCCGCCGCCCCGTGGTCCTGCGAAAGATCTGACATGACACGCAACCCACAGCTGAACAAACACGGCGAGCTGATTCACCTGCTCTCCATCGAAGGCCTGCCGCGCGCAGTGCTGCACAGTATTCTCGACACCGCCGGCACCTTCCTGAGCGTCAACGACCGCGAGGTGAAGAAAGTGCCGCTGCTGCGCGGCAAGAGCGTGTTCAACCTCTTCTTCGAGAACAGCACGCGCACGCGCACCACCTTCGAGATCGCGGCCAAGCGCCTGAGTGCCGACGTGATCAACCTCGACATCGCCAAGTCGAGCGCCGCCAAGGGCGAGAGCCTGCTCGACACCATCGCCAACCTCAGCGCGATGCATGCCGACATGTTCGTCGTGCGGCACAGCGAGAGCGGCGCGCCGTACTTGATCGCGCAGCACTGCGCCCCGCACGTGCACGTGGTGAACGCCGGCGACGGCCGCCATGCGCACCCGACGCAGGGCCTGCTCGACATGTACACCATCCGCCACTACAAGCAGGACTTCACCCAGCTCACTGTGGCCATCGTCGGCGACATCGTGCACTCACGCGTGGCCCGCTCCGACATCAATGCCCTCACCACGCTGGGCGTGCCCGAGATCCGCGCCGTCGGCCCCAAGACGCTGGTGCCGGGCGACCTGAAGGAGATGGGCGTGCGCGTGTGCCACGACATGGTCGAAGGCATCAAGGGCGCCGACGTGATCATCATGCTGCGCCTGCAGAACGAGCGCATGAGCGGAGCCATGCTGCCCAGCGCCGGCGAGTTCTTCAAGAACTACGGCCTCACGCAAGAGAAGCTCGCGCACGCCAAGCCCGATGCGATCGTGATGCACCCCGGCCCCATCAACCGTGGCGTCGAGATCGACTCGTCGGTGGCCGATGGCAAGCAGAGCGTGATCCTGCCGCAGGTCACTTTCGGCATCGCGGTGCGCATGGCGGTGATGTCGACGATCGCAGGAAACAACGCCTGAAGGACTCACGACAAGATGAAACTCCTGATCAAGAACGGCCGCGTGGTCGACCCGGCCAGCGGCCGCGATGAAAGCGGCGACGTGGCCATTGCGGCCGGCCGTATCGTGTCGCTCGGCAAGGTGAACCCTGAGTTCCGGCCAACACGCACCATCGATGCCGGCGGCCTCATCGTGGCGCCCGGGCTGGTCGATCTCGCCGCGCGCTTGCGCGAACCCGGCCACGAGCATGAAGGCATGCTCGAGTCGGAGATGGCGGCAGCCGTGGCCGGCGGCGTCACCAGCCTGGTGTGCCCGCCCGACACCGACCCGGCACTCGACGAGCCCGGTCTGGTGGAGATGCTCAAGTTCCGCGCCCGTAACCTGAACCAGTCGCACCTGTACCCGCTGGGTGCGTTGACGCGCGGCCTGGCCGGCGAGGTGCTGACCGAGATGGCTGAGCTCACTGAAGCCGGTTGTGTCGGGTTCTCGCAGGCCGACGTGGCGCTGGCCGACACCATGGTGATGCAGCGCGCATTGCAGTACGCATCGACCTTCGGCTACACCGTCTGGCTGCGTCCGCAAGACGCGTACCTCGGCAAGGGCGTGGCCGCGAGCGGCGCGCTCGCCACGCGGCTTGGCCTGTCCGGCGTGCCGGTGATCGCCGAGACGATCGCGCTGCACACCATCTTCGAATTGATGCGCGTGACCGGCGCTCGCGTGCACCTGTGCCGCCTCAGCAGCGCTGCCGGCATCGCCCTCGTGCGCGTGGCCAAGGCGGAAGGATTGCCAGTCACCTGCGACGTGAGCGTGAACCAGCTGCACCTCACCGACATGGACATCGGCTACTTCAACGCCGCGATGCGCCTGACGCCGCCGCTGAGGCAGCAGCGCGACCGCGATGCGATCCGCGCCGCACTGGCCGATGGCACGGTGGACGCGCTCGTCAGCGACCACACGCCGGTCGACGAAGACATGAAGACGCTGCCGTTCGCTGAGGCTGAACCTGGCGCGACCGGGCTCGAACTGCTGCTCAGCCTCGCGCTCAAATGGGGCGAAGAGCAAAACATCGGCCTCGGCAAGACGCTGGCTGCCGTGACATCCGAGCCCGTGCGGGCATTGGGTGACGCGTTGGGCTCGCTCTCTTCCAGCGCGGGCCGCCTGGTTGAAGGCGGCGTCGCCGACATCTGCTTATTCGACGAGAAGGCACGCTGGACGGTGGAGCCCGCTGCGCTCAAGAGCCAGGGCAAGCACTCGCCGTTTGCAGGCTACGAGTTGCCCGGCCGCGTGAAGTACACGCTGGTTGCCGGCCACGTGGCCTACGAGGCCGCTTGAGCGCGCCGTTGCGCACCTTGCGCGGGCTGTGGCGGCTGGCTCATTGCTGTGTGTACCTGGCCGCAGGCATGTTGCGCTGCGCGTTCATCTTCCCGTTCGTCGGGCCGGCCACACGCATGCAGCAGGTCGGCGCCTGGTGCGCCAAGATGGCACGCGTGCTCGGCATGCACATCGAATCCACCGGCGTTTCACACGACGGGCCGGTGCTGCTGGTGGCCAACCACATGTCGTGGCTCGACATCCTCGCCATCAACGCGGTGCACCCCGCTCGTTTCGTCTCGAAGGCCGACGTGCGTGCGTGGCCGTTGCTGGGCTGGCTGGTGGCGAACGGCGGCACCTTGTTCATCGAGCGCGAACGCAAGCGCGATGCCTTGCGTGTGGTACACCAGATCGCCGACTCGCTCAAGCAAGGCCACACGATCGCGATGTTCCCCGAAGGCACCACTGGCGACGGCACGACGCTGCTGCCCTTCCATGCCAACTTGCTGCAGGCGGCAGTGTCGACCGGCACGCCGCTGCAGCCGATCGCGCTGCGCTATGTCGACGCTGATTCGCAGCCCAGCCGCGCGGTGGTGTGGATCGGCGACACGACTCTCGTTACTTCACTGTGGCAGGTCGTCACGGCGCACCGCATGCGCGCCTTCGTGACGCAGCTGCCTACTGTGTCCACGCACGAACGCGAGCGGCGCGAGTTGGCAGAAGCTGTGCGCAGCCAGATCGCCGGTGCCTTGGGGTTCGACGTGTCTTCGTTGGCCGGGCACTGAGAGCTCAGAGGCACCTGCCGGGCAGGTAGCCGCTGGGGACGTTGGTCTTGTCCGTGCCCATCGCTTTCATCTTGTCGGGCGGTTTGGCGTGGCCGCAGACCCAGGTCACGGGAACCACCGGCGCGTCTTCCACCACAGCAGGGCGCAGCGTCAAGGTTTTTCCCTTGAGAGCGCCGTTGGCACGGTTGCCGAACACGATGTGGATCGCGCCGGCCTCCACGGTGACCGATTGCACGACGTTGTTGACGATCTTGTCGGGCACCGGCAGGCCGACGGCAGCGTTGTCGTCCGGCATGCTCTTCATCACCGGCCAGTGTGCTTCGATCGGCTTCTTGGCAATGTCGGCCAATGGCAAGGCCTCGGCAATCTGTTCGCGGATGAACTTGCCTTGCAGGCTGGGCACGGCCATCAGCGCCAGGATGGCGATGATGGCCACCACGATCATGACCTCGATGAGGGTGAAACCGGAAGAGCGGCGGAGCGATGTGTTCACGCGTGAGGGCGGCGGAGAGCCGCTTTGCCTGAGATGGGAGCATTCTGCGGCATCGACAGGCGCCCAGCAGGCCAAGCGCGGGTCGGTATGTCACAGTCGGTTCATCGCTCGCACGCCATGGAAACGTTCGACACCTCGGCCACCCGACAAGCGCTTGGCTTCGACCGCCTCGTGCCCGCGCTGTCGCAGATGTTCTCCATCGGCTGCGAGGTGCCGGCGCGCCACGTGCACAGCCTGCCCATCGAAGGCGGCAGTGGCGTGACCGTGCTCATCATGCCGGCCTGGCAGGCTGGCCGTTATTTCGGCGTCAAGACGGTGATGATCGCGCCCGACAACTCGCAGCAAGGGTTGCCGGGGCTGCATTCCACGTACCTGCTCTACGACGCTCGCACCGGCGTGCCGCTGGCTCAGATGGACGGCAACGAGATCACGTCGCGGCGGACGGCTGCTGCGTCTGCGCTGGCTGCTTCCTATCTGGCGCGTCGCACCTCGCGCCATCTTCTGATCGTCGGTGCCGGCCGTGTCGCCAGCCTCCTCGCGGAGGCGTACCGCAGTGTGTTGCCCATTGAGAATGTCAGTGTGTGGAGCCGAAAGCTACCGGCCGCCGCACAGCTCGCTGCGGGTGTGCGCGAGAGTGGTTTCGAAGCAGCGCCCTGCGCTGACCTGGCAAAGGCGGTCGCCGATGCCGACATCGTCAGCTGCGCCACGCTGTCCACCGATCCACTGATCCGCGGTGAATGGCTGCGCGATGGGACGCACCTCGACCTGATCGGCAGCTTCACCCCAACGATGCGGGAGGCCGACGACGACTGCTTTCGTGGCGCGAGCATCTACGTCGACACCGAAGAGGCATGGCACAAGAGCGGCGAACTGCTTGGACCGATGTCGCGCGGCGTGTTCGCATCGAGCGATGTGCGCGGCACACTGGCGCAGCTGTGCAGTGGCGCACGAGCAGGGCGTACGTCGGCCGTCGAGCGCACGCTGTTCAAGTCGGTGGGGACGGCGCTCGAAGATCTGGCCGCAGCCGTGTTGGTTTACGAATCGGCGGCCTGACGTTCTGTCATCGGTTCACTCGAGCAGCGGCGCGGCAGGCGTCAACACCTCGTGGACGATCGCGGCCAACTGCTCGAGCGTGTATTCCTTCTGGATCAGCCCGCGCACGCCGGCGTGTTTTGCTTTCTCACGCATGTCGTCGGACACATAGCCCGAGCTGATGACTAAGGGCAGGTCCGGCCGAATGCGCGCCACCGCCAAGACCAGATCCATGCCGGTGACTTCGGGCATGTTGTAGTCGGTGACGACGAGGTCGAAAGCATCGGGCTGGGTGCGAATGCGTTCAATGGCCTCTCGCGGCCGCTCAATCGCGGTGACGCGGTAGCCCGCGCGCTGGAGCAGGCTTTCGACCAGCAGCAGCATTGCGGGGTCGTCGTCGACGTACAGCACGTGCTGCCCGCTTCCCTGCGGTGCACGCGGCGGTGATGCCGCCACCTCGGCCACACTGTTCTCGGCCAGCACCAGCGGAAAGTACAGGTGGAAGGTGCTGCCGTGGCCGAGCGTGCTATCGACAGTGATGGCCCCCTGGTGCGCGCTCACGATCCCATGCACGACAGACAACCCGAGGCCTGTGCCCTGGCCTACCGGCTTGGTCGTGAAAAACGGCTCGAACACCCGCGAGCGCGTGAGCTCGCTCATGCCGGTGCCGGTGTCGCTGACCCACAGGTGCGCGTAGCGTCCGGGCTCTACCTTGCCCAGGCCGCGCGCAGGATCGGCGCGCAGCTCCGCGGCGTCGAGCCCGATCGTGATACGGCCTGTGCGGCCGAGCAGTGCGTGCCAGGCGTTGGTGCACAGGTTCGTCAAGACCTGCTGGACTTGCGTGGCGTCTGCTCCTACCAGCAGGGGTTCGTCGCTGAGATTGAGTGACAACTCCACCGACGCAGGCAGCGTGGCGCGCAGCAGGGCCACCGATTGCTCGACCAGCGGCCGCATCGGTTGGCTCACCAGCACATGCGGCTGCATGCGGCTGAACGCGAGGATCTTCTGCACCAGGCTGCGGCCACGCACGCCGGCCAGTTCGATCTGCTCCAAGCTGATCTGGGCTGCGGATTCCGCGGCGGCCTGTTGCCGTGCGAGTGCGGTATTGCCCAGAATGGCCGCGAGGATGTTGTTGAAGTCGTGCGCGATGCCGCCCGCCAGCGTGCCGATAGCTTCCATCTTCTGCGACTCGCGCAGCTGGGATTCGAGCAGGCCGCGCTTCGCCTCGGCCTGCTTGCGTTCGGTGATGTCGGTGACCATGCCGAGCGCGCCGGCCGGCTTGCCGCTCGCATCGACGATGGGCGCCACCGACATCGCGGCCCACAGGTCTGAGCCGTCCGGGCGGCGAAAACGCAGGTCCCGTGGCTCGCGTGGAGATGCCTCCTGCCGTTCTATGTCGGCCAGCGCGATCGGCTGGTCGTGCTCGTGGATGAAATCGAGCAAAGGCCGGTTCTGCATGTCGCTCGCAGCGCAGCCCAGCATCTGCAGCATCTTCGGATTGACGAAGGCAATGCGTTGCTGGGCGTCGACGAGCCAGATGCCTTCGTTCGCGGTCTCGACGATGCGCCGGTAGCGTTCTTCGCTGTCGCGCAACTCGCGTGTCATCGCACGGGCGACGCCGTACGCGCGGGCTCGCCCCGTGATCAGCAGGTAGGTCAACAGCGTCAGCAGGAGGCTGAGCCCGACACCCGCCACGAGGATGATGCGGGTCGAATCGCGGTGGTGGCGCTGTTCGAAGGCGGCGAGCGTGCGCACCGAGACCGTCCAGGTGCGGCCTGCGACGCTGACGAACTCTTGCGTCTCGAAACGCGGTGGCGTGGCTTCGTCGGTACCCGAGCGAAACATCGCGGTGTCGGCCCCCGGCTGAGAGGTGTCGTCGATGCGCACGGCCAGGCCGGGCGTGCTTTCGCCGTACAGGCTGGACATCAGGTCGCCCATGCGCACGCCGGCCCACACCCAGCCTTCGAGGTTCTTGCGCCGGGCTTCGATGCTGTCGAGCGCCTGCCCCTTGGCATACAGCGGCAGCACCATCAGAAAACCGTACTGCGGTTCCCCATCGGGCTCGGTCACCAGGCGAACCCGGCCGGTGACGGCCACGGTGCCCGAATCCCGCGCCTTCAGCAGGGCAGCGCGACGCACCGGGTCGGAGTAGATGTCGTAGCCCAGGGCCCTGAGGTTGTATCCGACGCCCGGCGCGATGTAGGTGACCGGCACGTAGGTGTCGCGTTGGCCAGCGGGCGCGATGGTGTAGCTGACGACGCCACTGGCTCGCTGCATCGCGACGTGAGCGGGAGCTTGCTCGCCGGGCAGCAGCGGGCCATAGGCAAAGGCCTGCAGGCCGGCGATGTCGGTACCTGCCAGCAGCGCGTTCACGTAGGTTTCGAAACTGGCGCGGTCGACGCGTTCGTTGGCCATGAACAGGCCTTGCAGTCCGCGCAGGATCTGCTCGTAGCTGCTGGTGCGCTGCTCGATGCGGTCGGCGGTCTGGCGCACGGCGGTCTCGAAACTCGCACGCAGGCTGCGGGCGTCGGTTTCCTTCTCGAGCCGCCACAACCAGGCGGTGATGCCGAGCGAGCCGGCGCCGACAGTCAAGGCCAGCAGGAGCGGGAGCGCGCGTTTCAAGCGGAGTTCTCGCTCGGTCTCAGTACTGCGTCATGGTGCGCGCCAGATCGGCGGGGAAGTACTTCTGGAAAATCCGCTGCACCGTGCCGTCGGCACGCATCTCTTTGATCAGTGCGCGCCAGGCTTCTTGCTGTGCCACAGGCAGGCTCTTCTTCGACATGATCAGCCCGTGCGGCACCGGCGGGTCATCGAACTCGAGGATGGAGGTCTGTGCGCGAATGGCTGCACGCTGCACCGTGGGGTAGTCGAAGGGCTCGATGATCATCCCCTGGATGCGCTTGTCGAGCAGTATTTCGTAGAGCGGGTCGAGGCTGTTGGCGAAGCTCACGCGCTGCTCACCGTCGAGTTTGTCGACCAGCTGGTTGGCGCTCGGGTTGTAGCGGAAGCTGCGTATCGCGCCCAGCCGCAGCGCGGAATTGCGCTCGAAGTCAGCGAGTGTCTTCACCTCTGCATCCTGGCGTACCAGCAGGTAGTACTTGTTGGCGAAGTACCAGGCAAAGGCGGCAAATCGGTCGCGCGATTCGTTGGTGATGCCCGAGAGGCTGAAGTCCAGTCCGCCGGATTCGATGAGCTGCCAGATGCGCGCCCTCGGCATCACCGTGATGACGAGCTTGCAGCCACTGCGTCGCGAAAGTTCATCGGCGATGTCCTTGTCGATGCCTTCGTTCGTCTGCGTGGAGTAGAGCAGGCCGTGATCGTGAAGGGCCAGGCTCAGCGAACGGGAACAATCGGGCTTGCCATCTGCAAAGGCTGCATGCGAGCCCAGCACAAGCGTCCACATCAGCAGGAAGCAGCGGAGCAGTCGCATGTTCGTGTTCTCTTGGGACGATGGACGAGCATAGTGGGCCATCGCGCCTTGCTGCGCAACCTGCAGAGTGTCTATGAAGCTGGCCGGCGCCTGCCGTGCAAAACATCACGCGGGTCGCCGGCGTTGCACGCACTGGTGTGTGGATCCCGTGCCGCAAGTTGCCCAGGCGACAGCATGCCGTTCAGGGTCTGCGCTATGGTCGAGGCTCCGCTGGCCCCACACGCTTTGACTCCCGTTTCCTCACATTCCGCCCGCTTGCGCCTGGCTCGTTTTCTGGTTCGCAAACATTTCGCACGTCCCCGTGGCGTATGGGCCCTGGCGGGGCCGGTGCTGGTGCAGGAGCTGGCCCTTGTGCTGACCGGCGCGGTGGTGATGGCGCTGGCCAGCCACCTCGGGCCGGCGTCGGTGGCTGCCATCGGCATGATTGATGCGCTGGGCTTCCTGCTGAACGCGGTGTATGGCGGCCTCGCCATGGGTTCGATCGTCACGGTGGCTCATTGCCTGGGCGCTGGCCGCCGCGATGACCTGCGTGCGGTCGCCTTCAGTGCGCTGCTGATGGCGCTGTGCGGCGGGGCGCTGGTGGCCACGCTGCTGTG
>Ga0307516_10002576_pt1 | contig 24081 bp, 34 predicted proteins | sample 19_EM_MG_FD_203310 | JGI IMG/M metagenome (GOLD analysis project Ga0307516, IMG submission 203310) | Populus trichocarpa ectomycorrhiza microbial communities from riparian zone in the Pacific Northwest, United States - 19_EM | ecosystem: Host-associated > Plants > Roots > Unclassified | place...
TCACCCGCCGCACCCACCCGCTCACCCGCCGCGCTCACCCGCTCACCCGCCGCGCTTCCCCGCTCACCCGCCGCTACCTGGAGCCATGCCGGACCCCCGTTACACTCAACTTTAACAAACACAACCAGAAGTACGACCAATGAGCCCTTGAGTCCATCGAAAACCTACGCACCCTCGGCTGGCAAATCTCCATCACCTGGTGCCCATTCCATTGCAACATTAGAGGCAATGAGAGGGCCGACAAACTCGGCAAACAAGAGGCCAACAACCTGATTCCGTGCCGCTTCGCACTCATGACAAAAACTTGACTCCTCGTGCAAGCACAAGCACAACTCATGAAACAATGGAAGACCCAACTTCCCCTCTCCACACAATCATTCACCTTTCCCAAACACCTCCAGGAGGTGGACTGGGTCGATACATGAGCTCTCTGGCAGGTCTTCTGCAACTGCGCACCCACAGACCCACCCCCCAACATTACAGCCGATCCATACCTGTGCAGTACGAACCTTGCCCCTCACACCACCTCCTTCGGGATTGCCAGCTGCTGGATACACTGCCAGCAGGCAATTCTCCAATATGCTACGACAGGGGATATTCAGACCCCACAATTCATTACATTATATGAAAACATCCACCCACTTCGCCAGTTCCTCCGCGCAACTGGTCTAGGCTACTCCACCTATCTCCGCTTCACGACGGACCAACCCACACCACAAGGCTCCGAAGCTTCAAAATCAGACTTGCCTGAACCAGACTTTGGTGCTTTCGAAATTTAAACGATCACACCAATGAGACAACTAAGCTTGACGAAGGACGATTGGTGACAAAGGGGGGGCGGGGTTTCTCTTTTCTTTCCTTTTACTGTCAGAGTGTTTCCTTGCTTGAGTGCTCTTGTGGCGTGTCTCTCTCAGTGTGGGAATTTTATTTTCCTTGGTATGAACACGTTTCTTGGTGAAAGGGAAAGATGGAAGCCCCACGGGGGTGGGATGGCGAGGAGGAGTGCATATTACCTGTAGCATAAAGTACAATAGATCAAAGTCGCATATTATTCTTTACTCCATCACAAAATTTTCGTTCACCGCCCAACAACTTTTTACCCGCACCACCGATTTCACTGGATATACACTCTGGAGCTTCATAACTCCACGGTCTTCCCATCTATGAACTTGACAATCCTCTTCCACTTCTTTGTTGTTGCTGACTGCCCAATTTTGCTCTATGTCACTGTCACTTGGTGGGCGAATAACACCCACCCCTGTACTAAGAAGTGGACACCAGTCCACATTGCCACTATGTTGCCATGGCAACCACTCTGACTGTCAACCCATTCAGAATCGACCCCAGTTTCTCCACCCCCAGGCAACCGGCTCCAGCGGTTGCCATGGGGCTTTACTGATCGATTGCCTCCAGTACAACATTCAAATCTCCCCAATAATCCCCATCACCCCCATGAGAACAGTTGAAAGTATGGACCCTGGCATTGAGTATGCACCATGAAACAGACACTCTCGCCAACTACTTGGCATGGAAAATCGAGTTCAAAAGCCTAGAAACCACCAACAGAGTCACCGAAAACCTCCATATACCTATCAGTAAAATCGTCCATAAGGAAATTAGCCACCAGCTCACCCAACACGCCATCACCATCAGAATTCCAGATCTTCAAGAGATGAAGGACTGGGAGCTGGAGATGCAGAAGCACATCTGCACACTAACTGACACCATCACCAAGCTATTCGAGCAAGTCACCAAACTAGCTACCCGTACTGCCAACACCACTGCTACCTCAACCATCCGGCCTGTGGTAGCATCCCCTCAGACACACCGACTGCCTACTACCTACGCCAAACCCCCAATGGCTGCCACCCCTACCTATGTACAGATAGCCGAGAAGAAGAAGCTGCAGGAGTTCACAGAGGTCAAGGGCAAGAAGAAGGATAGGAAGGAGACAGTCCTCCCAAAGTCTTATCCAACAGCAGACAGACTGGTTATCTTCAACCTGACGACTGCACCAAACAACCGCAAGGAAACCGCAGACCGTGCCCTCCAAGTGGTAAACAAGGCCATCACCAGCCACTCCGATATCGAACACCCACCTTTCATCCTGGCAAACATCACTGCCACCAACAACCTCATCTTTACGGTCATACCTCAGCACATAAGCACAACGTAAGAACCATACCTGGCCATCCTCGAGGAGGCTCTCCACAGATTCCCAATCATATCATCATGGGCCAGCCAGTGATGGACTCACTTCATGAACCACAGCATCCCCACCACCACTATACCAGAAGCTGTCGAAACCGAAATTGAAACCACAAACCCCTCCCTCCGAATCGGCCAAACACCGCACTGGCTCACTGGCCCTGAACACCGTCAGGATAAAGAGGCTTCATCCATAGTCATCACCTTCACCAGTGAAATTACCAGGAAATCTCTTGGCGCCACCAGCCTAACTCTGTTCAACCACAAATGCAATCTTGCTGAATACATCTCCTTCAGCCCCTCCACCCAATGCAACAAGTGCAAGCAATATGGGTACCCCACCCAATACTGCATTACTGGCAGCCACACCTGTGCCATTTGTGCCCAGTACCACCCCACCCGTGAACACCCCTGTGCGATTGGCGACTGCAAAGCCAGGTACTCCTGCAGGTACCCACCAATCCGCTTCGCCAACTGCCAGCAACCACACAAAGCCTCGGACCGAAACTACCCAACCTATATCAAGATCATGATGGCACTGCGATGTAGCAACACCACAGCCGCTGACACAACCACGACTGCCTAGAGGTACCAATGAAGGTAATGGTACTGCACTACTTTCGTTACCACATTTCCTCACACACTTTTTCTACCCCCCCGCTTTTGTAATTTAAATACTGTATTTGGGTCGCTGGAGGAGAACTGTCTGTCGCTGGTCTTATCTGTACTGTTATGCCTCGTTACACTTTTCTTGGTTTGATTTCCTTTGTGTTTTCTTTCTTGCTTGCTTTTGGCAGTACAATGAAAGATGGGAGTCCTTCGGGGGTGGTACAGTGAGGAGGAGCGCACAAGACTTGCAGTATCAAAGCGCATTAGATCGTAATTGAATATTACCTCTCTCCACAGATCTACCTCTCTACCCACAACCGGTGCTGCAACCAACCAACCCCAACAAGAACAATGAGCCCACACAAGGCATGTGAGAACAATGAGCCCATACAAGTAGTGTAAAAAGACCGCAACAAGACCATACCTGGTATGACAGACACTACAAGAACAACGAACCCACACAGGGCATACGAGAACCACGAGCCCATGGAAGGCATGTGAGAACCACAAGCCCATGCAAGGTGTGTGAGAAGACCACAATGAGACCATAGCGGACATGACGGATACCATAAGAACAATTAGCCCATCCAAGAAGTGTGAGTACGAGCGGTGGGTGAACCTACATTGCCTGTCAGCGAGCCAAGATCTTGATACCTACTTATTCATAACAATGAGTTGACATGGTGTAGTACTGTTCCCATTACTCTTGGTATAGTTAGGATGGATTGTTGGGTTGATATCTGGAAGTATTCACTGGTAAACTATTGCAAGGCAGGTCTGTTGCAGTTCTTTTGTGAGACTCCTGAGAGTAAACAGGAATGTTTTGCAGTATATAGAGAGAATATTGGAGTCCTATCAGCCATATTTCCTGCGATGGTTGTTTGGAAAATATACCTCGAATTTTGGGCCTTCAGGTAAGCTCAGCAGTCCATTTTTTTTTGATGCTCCACATCATAGTTATGATAACATTGGAATTTAAAAACCATAAGAACACTAACTATATCGAGTGAGATGGCACTATTGAACTGTTCATAAGGGGTTTTTCTTGCTATTGAACTGTTGGGAGTTGAATTCCGTAACCCAGCACCAGGTGGGAGGTGATCTGGACACCACTGAGGGTGCCCAGAGGGCCTCAAATCACCACCAAAATGTTCAGTGATATCCAAAGTACATGTCAGATACCCTAATCATCAAACATCAGCAAAAAGTCACTGCACCAGTTTCCACCATATGTCTGGCCACCCCCTCCTCCCAATGTTTCCCATTCCTAATAAGTGAGGAGATCCATCAATGAATAATATTTTCTTCAGACTAAGAAAGACATAGAACTCAAGGCCCATGCAACTTGTCTAACCCCTCAGGGAGAAATTGCGCTTCTGGAGATCCTATAGGTGATCAACTGGGTCACAGAATTCAACACCCCAGTGGTTCATATTGGAATTACTTCTCGCTGCTCAGGCGTAGCATGTAGATGGAAGCGACATCACAGCTATGGTGATGGCAGCAACACTGTAGGGAGCAACGGCAAGGGGACCCTGGTAACAATGGCTTGGCATTCTTCCATAGCAATGTCTTTCACATTCTTTCTTCTGTACTCTCACATACTTCTTCATAGCTTAGAAAAAGATCGAATGCACCTATCCTAGCCATTCCATCAAACTTCAATGATCAAACCATCACATCCTGTCTCTGTCTTTTCTCTCTCCCTCTATACTTGTGAAGACTCAAAAAACGGTCATTGGGTAAACTTTAACAGGTAATGAGCCCGGAGCCGTAACCACTCCCAATACCTACAAACCTCATGTTGATCACCTTCTCAATTGTCATACTCTCGTGCAAAAAATAGCTCCTTAGGAGTCAGAGGTAAACACAGGGTCTGGCGATTCCACGCCCCTTTTCTCTACATCTCACTTAGAAACTTTTTTCTCGAAATCGAGTGCTAACCTTCTCAGCGAAAGAAGATCTGTGACTATTGACAAGCATTTCCCTCCTCACACATCACTACGATTCTCATCGCGAGTGAAGAATCATTCAAGCACCCATTGGGCAACATCCGCCTACTCAATCATACCAACTATACAGTCTGGAAGGAAGATTGTATAAAGGTCCTACAGGGAATAATGGCTTGGGAGATTGTGATGGTGAGGGAAGAAGAACCGGAAGATCTGGGAAGACCCAACGACTTCTTCAAAAACCTTGTTCTGATACAGAAGGTGTATAAGGACTACAAGCAATGGAAATCGCAGGCCTGGCAATCATCTACTGATCCTTTACCAATGCTGTCAAGGTATACATTAAAGGAATGGACGATCCCGTTGAGATGTGGAAAGAATTGCAGGCCCGTACAAACACTGCCAACTTCTCCATGAGAAGAATGTCGCTCTTTTGGAAATTCAGCACTCTTTGTCCCACTCCCGGTCAGCTGCTCAATGCCTACTTTGCCAGACTGCTTAACATCACCACTAAGCTTGCTGGCTCCGAAGAAGCAGTCCCCAACATGGCCCTCAAGAATCACATTTATACAACTCTTCCTCCCACCTATGCAGTTATGATCGAGATTCTTCAATCTCATGCAAAAGTTACAGTTCAAGAAGTTATAGATGCACTCAACAAATGCGAGATGAATCAATCAATGACAATCAAACCTGATATGGTCTCGGAGGCACTCTACACATAAGAAGGAGGAAGAGGAGGATGAGGTGGCTACCAGGGACGATACCAGGGGAATGAGCGCTCTCCGAAGGGGTAAAATTGGTATAAAACTTGCACCCACACTACCGCCAACTGCTGGAGCAACAAGAACAACAAACGAGCTCGAGATCAGAATGACTCCTACTATTGTGGAGAAGAAGGACATATGAAGAATGACTGCCCTGCTAGAAGAAAGGGACAGGCAGTACAAAACAACAGAGGAAACGGACGCAACTGTGGTGGAAATGGTAGAAACAGAGGAAACGATCATGGAGGAAATGTACGTGATGGATACCAAGAAAATGGACGTGATGGATGTGACAGATACGATGGAAATGGACGTACTCACAATACCTCTGGTAACCAGCAATGACTTACAGGGTCTACCTGGCTCAGCTCGGAGGTAATGGTGGCATCATATCGATCGGTAACAACAACAAGGATCTGGGCAATTGATTCTGGAGCCTCTCACATTTACGGCAACAATCTTCAAGACTTCCAGAAGATCTCAGTTAAGGAAACGAATATGATCATCAAGTTGGGAGATGATAATGAAGTACAAACAAAGAAGAAAGGAATTGTATGTCTAGGAGGAGTGGATATTGAGGTGTTCTTCATTCCGAAATTCCAAATATCTCTCCTGTCTCTAGGACAACTTGACTCACATGGATACACAACAACATTGTGATCAGGGATATGCTCGATTGCCAATACAAAAGGGCAAAAGGTTCTCGGCGCCAATCTTGAAGATGGCCTATACATACTATCAACGGATGGATTGCCACATATTTCCGAAATCAGAATACTGCGAACAGCTCCACATTCACACACAGTCAACATGTGGTATTTGTGTTTTGCACGCCTTAATCATCAAGACTTGATATGTCTATTGGAATTTTTGGGTGAACGTATTCGCATCGATGTTGAACCAGTCACCATAAGAAGGATTGTACGGAACCATTCCGAAAATCAGACATTTAAGACGATTTGGCTGTCGAGTATACAAACATATTCCACCCATTCAAAGAACACAGAAGAAATTCGAAAACCACTCTAGTATGTGCATGATGCTGGGATATGTCCATAACACCACGAAAATCTGGATAATTTGGGATTTCAAATCGCGAAGAACCAGACGGGTAGTGGAATGTTCAAGTGTGCTGTTTGATGAAGAAGAAAATGCACATACAGAAGAGCAGACGGAAGCAATTGAGTTTCCAGACACCAACGACAAAGCGCAGGAAGCGATCCATGAAATGAATAACATACACGGTCTAGAGAATACCAGCAAGTAACAAATATCCTATTTCTTTCATCATGCAGTGAAATCACTCTATGAGCGGCTGGGTGATATGTATTATACCTGCCGAATTCAGTGAATGCTGGGCAGATGACTGCTGAATTCAGCAAATGCTGGGCAGTATGCCGAATTCAGCTAATATACAGGGTGGATACCTGCTGAATTCAGCGAATACTGGGCAGATGCCTGCTGAATTCAGCAAATGCTGGGCAGATGACTGCTGAATTCAGCAAATGCTGGACAGGGTGCCAAATTTGGCAAATATACTGGGCAGATACCTGCTGAATTCAGCAAATGCTGGGTAGATGCCTGCTGAATTCAGTGAATACTGGGCAGATGCCTGTGGAATTCAGTGAATGCAGGGCTCGAAGAAGTTGAAAATATCTCGCAAAAAAGCGAGAACTGGTGATGTGTATTCCATATGATTGAGACCAAGACTGATTGAAATGGCAGACAAGAATGAATATGTTTCTGCACAGTCACACAGCAAGGCACACCTTGAAACCAATAAAGCGATTATGAGTAAGGCTCACAAAGAAGGGGGTGATATGACGTCTCCAGAACGCCTTGCCTCTGCCTTTCTGCTGCTTGGGATCACAGAGACATCAGACAATGAAATCGAACAAATTATCGAGTTCACTACTATTGAGTATGATAATGAGAGTGAGCCGCTCACTTACAAGGCTGCATTACTGTTGAAGTTAGCCCGATTACCATTCTTTTTGAGTCTTCACAAGTAGAGAGGGAGCGAGAAAAGACAGGGGCAAGACAAGATGATTTGACTGTTGAAGTTTTGACGGAATGGCTAGTATAGGTGCGTTCGGTCTCTTTCTATGCTATCGAGAAGTATGTAAAAGTATAGAAGGAAGAATGCAAAAGACGCTGCTATGGAAGAATGCCAAACCTTTGTTACCAGGATCCCCTTGCCATTGCCATTGCTATGGCGTTGCTCTCCGTGTTGCTACCACCACCATTGCTGCGGTGTTGCTTCTGTCAGCGCGCCACGCCAGAGCGGCGAGAAGCAATTCCAACACACCCCCTCTTCTCGTGCTCTGTACCAAACAGAGATCCACCAAATCAAGAACAATCCCAAATCAAAAACAATTCCATTAAATCCTTGTAAACCTCATTAAAACCTCTGCAGTGAAAACCTTGTGGGAAAAACACTTGCTAGTAGGAAAAAGAGTGCCGACTCACGCTTGCTGACAGAATGCAAGAACTGTTAAAGATTGCCCGATTACTGTCTCTTCCTAGTGACTTCACGAGTAGAATGGGAGAGAGAAAAAAAGGAGCTGGTAGGAGATGATTTGATCGCAGACGTGTGATGGAACACCTCAGACAGACGCGTCAGACCTTTTTTTCTGCTATGTAGAAGTATATCTGTTTAAAGAAGAAAGAATACTAAAGACACTGCTATGGAAGAAATGCCAAGCTGTCGTTACCAGGATCCCCATGCCGTTGCGCTTCCACCAGTACGCCATGCCGGAGCACCACACTGGAGTGCCACGTCTGAGCACCAGACCGGCGCACCTCACCAAAGCGGCGAGGAGCAATTCCAACACACCTCCTCTTCTTGCGCTGTGTATGAAACTGAAATCCACCAAATCAAAACAATCCCATTAAAACCTCTGCAATGAAAACCACGTGGGAAAAACACCTGCTAGTAGGAAAAGAGTACTGACTCACCCTTGCCGACTCACCCTTGCCAACAGGATGCAAGAACACACTCAACAAGAACTTTTTACCTCCTTCCAACTCCTTATCACTAGCACCCCCTTTTCCTTTTGTGATTTGGTCTCATTCGTCGTATTCGGGTTTTCGGTATGTGTGTCGATCCAGTCAGTCCAATGAGTTGCAGTAGCTGCTGGTGTCGGGGAGCCGCAAGGGGTTTGGTCAGCAGATCGGCAGGATTGGATGCAGATGTGACGTATTCAAACTTAACTGAGCCTTTCATCTGTTCGTCATGAACATGATGATATTTCATGTCAATATGCTTCGATTTTTGCCCTACAACTCCGGAGGCAATCAATTTGATTGCACCTTGATTGTCGCATCCAATCAGCACCGGTCCATCAGATATCTTTACTGCCATCCCTTTGACTGCCTCCTTCATCATTCGCTTGAGCCAGAGACTTTCCTGTGTCACATACGAACAGGGGATATATTCTGCTTCAAGCGTTGACAGTGCTACCACACTCTGAGACTTGGCTTGCCAATGAATCAGTTCAGCCATTATGGGTTCTTCACTGGCGTTGGTATGCCCCAGACTGAACACACATCCTCCAACCAATTTGCGAGTCGTAGAGTTTACTACCCAGTCTGAGTCAGTATACCCGACAATGTTGATGGACGTGTTATGGGGATGTGAGTTGTGAGGACGGGTATTCACTGATTGTGAGTAGGATGGAAGTCATCGGTAGTGGATTTGGAAGTGTGAAGTATTTTTGAGGTATCGTAACACCCTCTTTGCGGCGATTGTACACATTTCAAGAGGTTGCACTTTGTATCGACTGAGGGCAGTGATGCTGAAGGCGATGTCTGGTTGACTTTCAAGTGCCGCATACATGAGGGATCCGACCATTGACAAGTATTCTTTGCGGTTGGCCGGTTTGTCCTCACAGCAGGTGTTAGCCAGATCTGTCTGAGGATCAAGTGGAGACCTAGCCAGTTTTGCATCCATCAACCTGAATCGTCATATGATTGTATTGATGTAGCCTCGTTGGCAGATACTGAATCCGCCATCTTCAGTTCTTTCAATCTCGGTTCCCAGAAACCTCTTTGCTGCTCCTAAGTTACACATCTTGTACTTCTCCAGCAGCAACTGCTTGATCTGATGTCCCTGTCCTTCTGTACTGTTGTGCACAATGAGCAGATTGTCCACATATAGGACTAGCAGGACCCCTGGTCAGAGGTACAGGTTTGGATCTTCAGCTGACTGTCGAAATCCGATGGATTGCAAGTATCCATCGATATTGTTGGAATTGCTTCTCGCCGCTCCAGCGTGGCACGCCAACGGAAGCGACACCGTAGCAACGGCAACGCCATAGCAACGGCAATGGCGAGGGGATCCTGGTAACGATGGCTTGGCACTCTTCCATAGCAGCGTCTTTCGCATTCTTCCTTCTATACTTTTACATACTTCGACATAGCAATAGAAAAAGACTAAACGCACCTATCTGAGCCGTTCCATCAAACTTCAACGATCAAATCATCTCATCCTGTTTCTCTCTCTTTTCTTTCTCTCTCTCTGTGTACTCATGAAGACTGTCACAGGAGAACGGTGATCGGGCAATCTTCAACAGGTTATGAGCCTGGAGCTGTAACCGCTCCACCTACGATCAAACTCTCGCGCGATAAATAGCTCCTCAGGAGCCAGTGGTAAACGCGGGGGCCATCGATTCCGAGGCCCTTTTCTCTACGTCTCACTTAGACATTTTCTCCTCGAAATCGAGAGCTAACCATCTCCGCGATAGAAGATCCACATCGATACGATTCTCATCATGAGTGAAGAATCATTCAAACACCCGCTGGGCAATATCCGCCTCCTCGATCGCACCAACTACACAGTCTGGAAGGAAGACTGTATGAAGGTCCTACAAGGAATAATGGCTTGGGAAATCGTGATGAAGAAGGGAGACGATCCGGAGGATTCGGGAAGACCCAACGACTTTACCAGAAACGCTGTTCTGGCATGGAAGGCGTATAAGGACTACAAGCAATGGAAGCTGCAGGCCTTGGCCATCATCTACGGTTCCTGTACCAATGCTGTCAAGGTGTACATCAAAGAATGTCGCTCTTTCGGAAATTCAGCACTCTTCGTGCTACTCCTGGACAGACGCTCAACGCCTACTTCACAGAACAAATTGACATCACCACTGAGCTCGCTGGCTCCGAAGAAGCAGTCTCCGATGTGGTCCTCAAGAATCACATCTATACGCCTCTTTCTCCTGCCTATGCAGTCATGATCAAGATCCTTCAATCTCATGCAAGAGTTACCGTTCAAGAGGTTATGGACGCACTTAACGAATGCAAGACGAATCGATCAATGACAACTAAACCTGATGTAATTTCCGAAGCTCTCTACACCCAACAAGGAGGAAGAGGAGGACGAGGTGGTTACCAGGGACGATACCAGGGGAATGAGCGCTCTCCGAAGGGGTGGTGTGATTGGTGTAAAACCGGCACCCACACTACCGCCAACTGCTGGAGCAAGAAGAACAACAAACGAGCTCAAGATCAGAATGACTGCTACTATTGCGGAGAAGAAGGACATATGAAGAATGACTGCCCTGCTAGAAGAAAAAAACAGGCCATACGAAACAGCAGAGGAAATGGAAGCGACTGATGCGAAGGAAACGAACGCGACTGATGCGAAGGAAACGGATGCACTCACAATACCTCTGGTAACCAGCAATGACTTGCGGGGTCTACCTCCCTCAGCTCAGAGGTAATGGTGGCGTCATATCGATCGGCAACAACAACAAGGACCTGGGTAATTGATTCCGGAGCATCATACAATTATGGCAACAATCTTCGAGATTTCCGGAAGAACTCAGTTAAGGAAACGAATATGATCATCAAGTACAAGCAAAGAAGAAAGGAACTGTATGTCTGGGAGGAGTGGATATTGAGGCGTTCTTCGTTCCGGAATTCCGAATATCTCTCCTTTCTCGGTGCCAACCTTGAAGACGGCCTATACATACTATCAACGGATGGATCAGCACACATCTGCGAAATAAAGATGCTGCGAACAGCTTCACATTCTCACTCGAATAAACATGTGGCATCGACATCTCGTGCACCTTAATCATCAGGACTTGAGATGACTACTGGAATACTCAGTCGAAGGCTTGACAGATCCAATGGACATCGAGCCGGTGACGGATTGTATGGACATGAGTCCTCGCTAGGAAACACTTAGATTGTGTCGGACATGCGTTCATGCGAAGCAACAACAACATATTGTACCCACTAAGGCAACCCAGTCCTCAATGCCGTTTGCGCTTGTGCACTCAGATCTCAGTGGGCCTATGAAGCACTGTATCGGAGGCGCCCAATATTACATCATCTATATTGATGACTGTACGAGATACACTGAGGTGTACTTTTTGATCACAAAAAAAAAAAAAAAAAAAACCGCGGAAGAAATATCGGCCAAGTTTCAACATTATCAAGCCTGGGTGGAAACACATGGATTCCACTTCAAACATTTCCGAAGCAACAATGGATCCGGAAAATACAACATATTCCACCTGTTCAGAGAACGGAGAAGAAATTCAGAAACCGCTCCAGTATGTGCATGATGCTGGCATACGTTCATAACACCACGAAAATCTGGAGAATTTGGGATTTCAAATCGGGAAAAACCGGACAAGTAGTGGAATGCTCAAGTGTGGTGTTTGACGAAGAAGAAAATGCACACACAGAAGAGCAGATGGAAGCCATTGAGTTTCCAGATACCACCGATGAAGCGCAGACTGAAGAAGCGCAGACTGATGAAGCACAGACTGACGGAGTGCAGGACGCGACTTATAATATGAATGACGCACACGGTCTAGAGAATACTATGTGCTGAATTTAGCGAATATGCTGGGCAGATACCTGCTGAATTCAGTGAATGCTGGGCAGATGCCTGCTGAAATCAGCGAATGCTGGGCAGAAGAAGTCGAGAACATCTTGTGAAAGCAATAACTGGTGACTTGTATGCTGAATTCAGCGAATATGCTGGGCATTACCTGCTGAAATCAGCGAATGCTGGGCAGAAGAAGTTGAGAATATCTTGCGAAAGCGATAACTGGTGACTTGAGTGCCAAATTCAGCGAATATGCTGGGCAGATACCTGCTGAATTCAGCGAATGCTGGGCAGAAGAAGTCAAGAAATATCTCACGGAAAAGCGAGGGCTGGTGACGTGGATTCCATATGATTGAGAACAAGACTGATTGAAATGGCAGACAAGAATGAATATGTTTCTGTACGGACACGCAGCAAGGCACGCCTTGAAACCAATAAAGTGATTATGAGTAATGCTCACGAAGAAGGGGGTGATGTGACGTCTTCGGAACGCCTTGCCTCAGCCTTTCTGCTGCTCGGGATTGCCAAGATATCTCAAGACGAAGCCGAAATCGAACCAATCATTGAGCCAACCACCATCGAGTGCAATAATGAGAGCGAACCGCTCACCTACAAAGCTGCTTTACGAAGTCCGCAAGCAAGACAATGGAAGGAAGCCATGTGCCAGGAATGGCAGGCATTGGTTGAGAATCACACATTCAATATCGTGAAAAAAGTGGATCTACGAGAAGAAGATTAATCTGGACGGATCCACTTGGTACAAAGCACGACTAGTCATCAAGGGCTACGAACAAAAGGAAGACATCGACTACGATGAAACCTACGCACCAGTGTCCAAGATGGCAACATTCCGATTGATATTGGCACTTGCCGCTCAGTATGGCTGGGACGTCAATCATATGGACGTGGTGATGGCTTTCCTAAATCCTAGGATTGACCGAGTCAACATCTACATGGAAATACCACTTGGAATTGACTGGCTCGCGTCAAACGGAAGCGCATCAAACCAAAGCGCGTCGAATGGAAGTGCGTCGAATGGAAGCGCATCGAACGGAAGCGCGTCGAACGGAAGCGTTTTAATCCTCCGAAAAGCACTCTACGGACTTAAACAGGTGCCCAGACGATGGTATCAGGATATCGATGGATACTTGCAATCCATAGGATTCTGACAATCGGCGGAAGATCCAAACCTCTACCTCCAACAAGGAGTCCTTCTAGTACTATACGTGGACGATCTGCTCATTGCGCACAATGGTGCAGAAGGACGGGGACATCGGATCAAGCAGCTGCTGCAAAAGAAGTACAAGATGTACGACTTGGGTGCGGCAAAGAGGTTCCTAGGAATTGAGATCGAGAAGACCAAAGATGGAGGATTCAGTATCTGTCAACGAGGTTAAATCAACACAATCATACGACGATTCGGACTGATGGATGACAAACCGGCAAACCGCAAAGAATATCTCTCAATGGTTGGATCGCTCATATATGCGGCACTCGGAAGTTGACCGGATATCGCCTTCAGCGTAACCGCCCTGAGCCGGTACAATGTCCAACCTCTCGAAATGCATGCGATGGCGGCAAAGAGAGTACTCCGATACCTGAAGACTACTGCTGGATTTCAAATTCATTACTGATGGCTCCCGAATCCTATTTCTATTGTTGGATACACCGATTCAGACTGGGCAGGGAATCTCACAACTCGGAAATCTGTCGGCGGATGTGTATTCGGACTCGGGAATGTCAATGTCAACAATGAGCTTGTCATATCTGGCTTGATTCATTGGCAAGCCATGTCTCAGAGCGTGGTGGCACTCTCAACGCTTGAGGCCGAACATACCGCCTGTTCGCACGCCACCTGGGAAAGCCTCTGGCTCAGGCGTATGATGAAGAAGGCAGCAGGAGGAATGGCAGTAAAGATTGTTGATGGACCGGTACCGATCGGATGCGACAACCAAGGCGCCATCAAATTGATTACCTCAGGAGTCGTATGGCAAAAGTCAAAACACATTGAAGTAAAATATCATCATGTTCACGACGAACAGATGAAAGGCACAGTTAAGTTCCAATACATTACCTCAGAGTCTAATCCTGCCGATCTGCTGACGAAACCTCTCGCGGTTCCCCAACACGAACGACTATTGCAACTCACCGGTCTCACTCCATCTGGCCCCGACGACAGAGAACTCGAATACGATGAATGATGCCAATCTCGAAAAGAAAAGGGGGTGCGGTTCTTTGGCGAAGAAAAGGGGGTGTGGGTGATAAGGAATTGGAAGAGGAAAGAAGGTTTCTTTTGTTGAGCATGTTCTTGCATCCTGTCGGCAAGTGTGAGTTGGCACTCTTTTTCCTACTAGCAACTGTTTTTCCCACGGGGTTTTCACTGCAGAGGTTTTAATGACGTCAACGAGGATTTAATGGGATTGTTCTTGATTTGGTGGATTTCTGTTTGGTACGGAGCACGAGAAGAGGGGGTGTGTTGGAATTGCTTCTCGCCGCTCCGGTGTGGCACGCCAACGGAAGCGACACCGTAGCAACGGCAACACCATAGCAACGGCAACACCATAGCAACGGCAATGGCGAGGGGATCCTGGTAACGATGGCTTGGCACTCTTCCATAGCAGCGTCTTTCGCATACTTCCTTCTATACTTTTACATACTTCGACATAGCAATAGAAAAAGACTAAACGCACCTATCTGAGCCGTTCCATCAAACTTCAACGATCAAATCATCTCATCCTGTTTCTCTCTCTTTTCTTTCTCTCTCTCTGTGTACTCATGAAGACTGTCAAAGGAGAACGGTGATCAGGCAATCTTCAACAGATATCCTCATACCAAAGTCTTGGCACCTGTTTCAGTTATAGAGGGCTTTTTGGAGGATTAAGGTACTTCCACTTAACGCGCTTCCGCTTGATGCGCTTCCATTCAACCTGCTTCTGCACCACACGCTTCCACTCGACGTGAGCCAGTCAATTCCAATTGGCATTTCCATGTAGATGTTGTCTCGGTCAATCTTTGGATTTAGGAAAGCCGTCACCACATCCATATGATCGACATCCCAGCTATACTGAGCGGCCAGTGCCAGTATCAATCAGAACGTTACCATTTTGGATACCGGTGCATAGGTCTCGTCGTAGTCAATACCTTCCTTTTGTTCGTTGCCCTTGATGACTAGTCAAGCTTTGTAGCAGGTGGATCTGTCTGGATTAATCTTTATTTTGTAGATCTATTTGCATCTAATCGGTTCTTCCACTGCTGTGTCAGCCATTGGCTTATACATGGTATTATTACCTTTCGACACGATGTCAAATGTGTGGTTCTCCACCAATGCCTGCCATTCCTGGTGCATGGCTTCCTTCCATTCACTCGCTTGTGGACTTTCTAGTGCCACCTTGTAGGTGGATGATTCACTCTCATTGCTGGACTCGACGATCGGTTCGATTTCGCCTATATCTCCTGACATCTCAGCAATCCCGAGCAGCAGGAAGGTGCAGGGAAGGCGTTCCGAAGAGGTCAAATCACCCCCTTCTTTGTGAGCCTTGGTCATAATCGCCTTGTTGGTTTTAAGGCGTGCCTTGCTGCGCATCCAGGCAGAGACGTATTCATTCGTGTCTACTTATTTCAATCAGTCTTGATGTGAATCATATGGAATTCATGTCACCCTTCTTGTTTTTCACGAGTATTCCATTGCCCAGCATACTTGCTGAATTCGGCACACTGCCCAGCATTTGCTGAATTCAGCAGTCATCTGCCCAGCATTTGCTGAATTCAGCAGGTATCTGCCCAGCATATTCGCTGAATTCGGCATACAAGTCACCAGTTATCGCTTTTGCAAGATATTCTCGACTTCTTCTACCCAGCATTTGCTGAATTCAGCAGGCATCTGCCCGGCATATTCGCTGAATTCGGCACACTGCCCAGCATTCGCTGAATTCAGCAGTCATCTGCCCAACATTTGCTGAATTCGGCAGGTAAATCACATATCGCCCAGCCGCTCATCGAGCGATTTCACTGCATGACAAAAAGAAATCAGATATTTGTTACTTACTGGTATTCTCTAGACCTTGTGTGTCATTCATTTCATGGATCTCGTCCTGTAATGCTCTGTCGGTCTGCACATCTTCAGTCCACACTTCATCGGTAGTGTTTGAAAACTCGATGGCTTCTGTCTGCTCTTCTCTATGTGCATTTTCTTCTTCATCAAACACCACACGTGAGCATTCCACTGCTCACCCGGTTCTTCCTGATTGGAAATCCCAAATTCTCCAGATTTTCGTGGTGTTGTGAACATATCCTAGTATCATACACATACTGGAGTGATTTCCGAATTTCTTCTCCGTTCTCTGAGCAGGTGGAATATGCTTGTATACTCGACATCTTAATCGTCTTAAGTGTCTGATTTTCGGAATGGTGCCATACAATTCTTCGTATGGTGACCGGTTGTCAGTCAGACTCGATGTAGGTGACCTTCGATGTAGGTAGTATGCCGTCCTGATGGCTTCCAGCCAAAATATTATCGGCACGTTTGCATCCAACATCATGCTTCATGCCTTTGCATTTAGTGTCCGGATCATCCGTTCAGCTGTTCCATTCTTGTGTTGGGTATATGGGGGGTAGGGTTCAAACTTGATTCCTTTTTCTCCTAGTAAACCTAGGAATATCGAGTTGTTGTATTCTCTGGATCCATTGTGGCTATAGAAGTGTTTGATATGGAACCCCTGTGTTTCCACCCAGACTTGATAGTGTTGAAACTTGGCTGATATTTCTTCCATGGTTTTTGTGATCAGAAAGTACACCTCTCTGTATCTCGTACAGTCATCAATATAGATGATATAATATTGAGCACCTCCGATACTGTGCTTTATAGGCCCACAGAGATCTGAGTGAACAAGTTCAAACAGCATTGATGTCCGGAATGCCTTGGTGCGTATCACATGTTGTTGTTGTTTCGTATGAATGCAGGTCAGACACAATGGCGGTGTTTCCCAGTGAGGCTTGTCCGGCTTGTCCACAATCAGTGGCTCAACCTCCAATGGGTCGGTAGCCGGCTCAACGTCCATAGGATCTGTAATATGCTTGCCCGAGGATTCCAGTAGTCGTCTCAAATCCTTATGATTAAGGTGTATGAGGCACCGATGCCACATGTTGACTGTGTGTGAATGTGGAGCTATTTGCAGCATCCTGATTTCGGAAATATGTGCTGATCCATCCATTGATAGTGTGTATAGGCCATCTTCAAGATTGGCGCCAAGAACCTTCCGTCCTTTTGCATTGGCAATCGAGCATATCCCTGATCAGAATGTTGTTGTGTATCCTTGTGAGTCGCGTTGTCCAACTGATAGGAGAGATATTCGAAATTCCGGAATGAAGAACGCCTCAATATCCACTCCTCCCAGATGTACACTTCCTTTCTTCTTTGCTTGTATTTGATGATCATCGCCCAACTTGATGATCATATCCGTTTCCTTAACTGAGTTCTTCTCGAAGTCTCGAAGGTTGTTGCTGTAATTGTGAGATGCTCCGGAATCAATTACCCAGGTCCTTGTTGTTATTGCCGATCGATATGCTACCACTATTACCTCTGAGCTGAGGGAGGTTGACGCCACAAGTCATTGCTGGGTACTAGATGGATTGTGAGAGCGTCCGTTTCCATCATGTCCATCATATTTGTTACCATCGCACCTATTTCTGTTGCGTCCGTTTCCTCTGTTGTTTCGTGCAGCCTGTCCCTTTCTTCTAGCAGCGCAGTCATTCTTCATATGTCGCTCTTCTCCGTAGTGGTAGCAGTCATTCTGATCTCAAGCTCCTTTGTTGTTCTTCTTACTCCAGCAGTTGGCGGTAGTGTGGGTGCCAGTTTTACACCAATCACACCATCCCTTCGGAGAGCGCTCATTCCCCTGGTATTGTCCCTGGTAGCTTCCTCGTCCTCCTTTTCCTCCTTGTTGACTGTAGAGTGCCCCAGAGACCGCATCAGGTTTGGTTGTTATTGATTGGTTCATCTCACACTCATTGAGTGTGTCAATTACTTCTTGAACTGTTACTTTTGTTCGGGATTGAAGAATCTGAATCGTGACTGCATAGGTGGGAGGAAGAGTCGTATAGATATGGTTCTTGAGAACCATGTCAGGAACTGCTTCTTCAGAGCCAGCAAGTTCGGTGGTGATATCAAGCAATTCGGCGAAGTAGGTATTGAGAGGTTGTTCAGGAGTGGGACGAAGCGTGCTGAATTTCCAAAAGAGTGCCATTCTCACGACAGAGGAGTTGGCAGTGTTTGTGCGTGCTTCGAGTTCTTTCCACACCTCACCAGGATCGTCCATACCTTTGATGTATACCTTGATGGCATTGGTGCAGGAGCCATAGATGATGGCCAAGGCCTGCAATTTCCATTGCTTGTAGTCCTTATACGCCTTCCATGCTAGGACAATATTTCAGGTGAAGTCGTTGGGTCTTCCCGGATCTTCCGGCTCTTCTTCCCTCCCCATCACAATGTCCCAAACCATTATTCCTTGTAGAGCCTTCATGCAGACTTCCTTCCAGACTGCGTAATTGGTACGATCGAGAAGGCAGATGTTGCCCAGTGGGTGTTTGAACGATTCTTCACTCATGATGAGAATCATATCGATGCTCGAGGAGGGAGATGTTTGCCGACAGTGGCAGATCTTCTATCGATGATATGATTAGTACTCGATTTCGAGGAGAAACACTCTAAGTAAGATGTAGAGAAAAGGGCCTTGGAATCGCCAGCCCCCGCATTTACCACTGGCTCCGGAGGAGCTATTTTTCGCGCGAGAGAATGGCAATTGAGAAGATAGATGATCGGCATGAGGTTTGTAGGTATTTGGAGCGGTTACGGCTCTGGGCTCATAACCTGTTAAAGATTCTCCGATCACCATCACTTCCTAGAGACTTTACGAGTAGAAAGGGAGAGAGAAAAGAAGCAGCCAGTAGGAGATGATTTGATCATGGATGTGTGATGGAACAGCTCCGACAGACATGTCAGACCTTTTTTTCTGCAATGTAGAAGTATATCTGTCTAAAGAAGAAAGAATGCTAAAGACACTGCTATGGAAGAAATGCCAAGCCATCGTTACCAGGGTCCCCACGCCATTGCGCTTCTGCCAGTGCGCCACGCCAGATAGCCACACTGGAGCGCCACATCTGAGCGTCACACCAGTGTACCACACTGGAGCAGCGAGGAGCAATTCTAACAAGAACATGCTCAACAAAAGAAACCTTCTTTCCTCTTCCAATTCCTTATCACCCGCACCCCTTTTCTTCACCAAAGAACCACACCCCCTTTTCCTCTTTCGAGATCAGCCTGATTCATCGTATTTGGATTCTACGTCATCGGTGCCAAATGGAGTGAGACCGGTGAGTTGCAATAGTTGTTTGTGTCAGAGAACCGCAGGAGGTTTCGTCAGCAGATCGGCAGAATTAGACTCTGAGGTAACATATTGGAACTTAACTGTGCCTTTCATCTGTTCGTCGTGAACATGATGATATTTCACATCAATATGTTTGGACTTTTGTTGTACAACTCCCAAGGTGGTCAATTTGATGGTGCCTTGGTTGTCACATCCAATCGGTACCAGTCTGTCAGAGGTCTTTACTGCCATTTCTCCTGCTACCTCCTTCATCATACACCTGAGCCAGAGGCTTTCCCAAGTGGTATGTGAACAGGTGATATATTCGGTGTTGAGCATTGAAAGTATGACGATGCTCTGAGACTTGGCTTGCCAATGAATCAAGCCAGATATGACAAGTTCGTTGTTAGCATCGAGGTTTCCCAGTCCAAATACGCATCTGCTGACAGATTTCCAAGTTGTGAGATTCCCAGCCCAGTTGGAATCGGTGTATCCGACAATGGTGATAGGATATGGGAGCTGTCGGTAATGAATTCGAAATCCGGCAGTATTCTTCAGGTATCGGAGTACTCTCTTTGCCACCGTTGCATTCATTTGGAGAGGTTAAACATTGTACTGGCTGATAGTAGTGATGCTGAAGGCAATATCCGGTCAACTTCCAAGTGCCGCATACATGAGTGATACAACCATTGACAGGTATTCCTTGCAGTTGGCCAGTTTGTCCTCGCAGCAGGTGTCAGCCAGATCTGTCTGAGGATCAAGTGGAGACTTAGCCAGTTATGCATCCAACAATCCGAATCGTCGTATAATGGTATTGATGTAACCTCATTGACAGATACTGAATCCTCCATCTTTGGTCCTATCGATCTCGATTCCTAGAAACCTCCTGGCCGTACCCAAGTCGCACATCTTGTACTTCTTTTGCAGCAGCTCCTTTATCCGATGTCCCCATCCTTGTGCACCATTGTGCGCAATGAGCAGATCGTCTACATATAGTACTAGAAGGAGTCCTTGCAGGAGGTACAGGTTTGGATATTCTGCCGATTGCCGTGATCCTATTAATTGCAAGTATCCATCGATATCCTCGTACCAAAGTCTGGGCGCCTGTTTAAGTCTGTAGAGTGCTTTTCCGAGGATGAATACACTTCCGTGTGATGCGCTTCCGTTCAGCGTGCCTCCGTTTGATGCGCTTCTGTTTGATGTGCTTCTGCTAGATGCGCTTCCACTCGACGCAAGTCAGTTAATTCCAAAAAGCCTTTCCATGTAGATGTTGTCTCAGTCCATCGTTGGATTTTAAAAAGCTGTCACCACGTCCATATGATTGACATCCCAGCCATTCTGAGCCACCAGTGCCAGTATCAATTGGAATGTTGCCATCTTGGATACCAGTGCATAGGTTTCGTTGTAGTCGATGCCTTCCTTTTGTTCACAGCCCTTGATGACTAGTCTTGCTTTGTACCAAGTGGATCTGTCCGGATTAATCTTCCTCTTGTAGATCTACTTGCATCCAATAGGCTCTTCTACTGTCCTGTCAGTCATTGGTGTATGGACAGTATTACCTTTTGCCATAATATCAAATGTGTGATGCTCAACCAATGTCTACCATTCCTGATGCATGGCTTCCTTCCATTCTCTTGCTTGTGGACTTCGTAATGCAGCCTTGTAAGTGAGCGTCTCGCTCTCGTTCTCGCACTCCATGATGGTGGACTCAATAATTGGTTCGATTTTGTCGTCCTATGTCTCAGTGATCCCGTGCAGCACATAGGCAGAGGTAAGGCGTTCCGAAGAGGTCACATCACCTCCTTCTTCGGGAGCCTTGCTTATAATCGCTTCATTGGTTTCAATACCTGCCTTGCTGCCTGTCCATACAGAAACATATTTATTCTTATCTGCCATTTCAATCAGTCTTGGTCTCAATCATATGGAATCCAGATCACCAGTTTTCACTTTTTCATGATATTTTTGACTTCTTCTACCCAGCATTCGCTGAATTCAGCAGGTATCTGCCCAGCATATTTGCTGAATTTGGCACCCTGCCCAGCATTCCCTGAATTCAGCAGTCATCTGCCGAGCATTCGCTGAATTCAGCAGGTATCTGTCTAGCATATTCGCTGAATTCGGCACACTGTCCAGCATTCACTGAATTCAGCAGTCATCTGCCCAGTATTCACTGAATTCGCCAGGTATAACACATATTGTTCAGCTGCTCATAGAGCAATTTCACTGCATTTGATGAAAGAAATCAGATATTTGTTACCTACTGGTATTCTCTAGACCATGTGTGTCATTCATTTCATGGATCTCATCCTGTGCTTCGTCGGTCTGTGCTTTATCGGTGCTGTCTGGAAACTCAATGGCTACCATCTGCTCTTCTGTGTGTGCATTTTCTTCTGCGTCAAACATCACACTTGAGCATTCCACTGTTCGTCTGGTTTTTCCTGATTTGAAATCCCAATTTCTTCAGATTTTCATGGTGTTATGAACATATCCCAACATCATGCACATACTGGAGTGGTTTCCGAATTTCTTCTCCGTTCTCTGAACAGGTGGAATATATTTGTATACTCGACATCCGAATTGTCTTAAGTTTCCGATTTTCGGAATGGTGCCATACAATACTTCGTATGGTGACCGGTTGTCTGTCAGACTTGATGTAGGTGACCTTCGATGCAGGGAGTCTGCTGCTCTGATGGCTTCCTGCCAAAATATTATCAGCACATTTGCATCCAACATTATACTTCATGCCTTTGCATTCAAAGTCCGAATCATCTACTCGGCCGTTCCGTTGTTGTGTTGGGTGTACAGGGGGGAGCATTCAAATGTAATTCCTTTTTCACCCAGTAAACCTAGGAATGGTGAGATGCTGTATTCTCCGGATCCATTCACTATGGAAACGTTTAACGTAGAATCCCTGTGTTTCCACCCATGCTTGATAATGTTGAAACTTGGCTGATATTTCTTCTGCGGTTTTTGTGATCAGAATGTACACCTCAGTGTATCTCGTACAGTCATCAATATAGATGATGTAATAATGGGAGCCTCTGATACTGTGCTTCATAAGCCAATAGAGATCTGCGTGTACAAGCTCCAACTGCATTGATGTTCGGGATGCCTTGGTTTGTATGATATGTTGTTGTTGTTTCGTGTGAATACAGATCGGACACAATCGTGGTACCATGATCGGCAGCTCATCGTCCATAGGATCTGCCACCGGCTCGACTTCCAGATCCATAATGTGCTCACCCAAGGATTCCAGTAGTCGTCTCAAGTCCTGATGATTAAGGTACGGGAGATGTCGATGCCCCATATTTACTGTTTTTGAATGTGGAGCTGTTCGCAGCGTCTTGATTTCGGAGATGTGTGCTGATCCATCCATTGATAGTATGTATAGGCTCTCTTCAAGGTTGGCGCCAAGAACCTTTTGTGCCTTTGCATTGGCAATCGAGCATATACCTAATCGGAATGTTGTTGTGTATCCATGTGAGTCCAGTTGTCCTACAGACAGGAGAGATATTCGGAATTCCGAAACGAAGAACACTGTAATATCCACTCCTCCCAGACGTACAATTCCTTTCTTCTTTGTTTGTACTTGATAACCATCTCCCAGCTTGATGATCATATTCATTTCCATAACTGAGCTCTTCCAAGTCTCGAAGGTTGTTGCCATAATTGTGAGATGCTTTGGAATCAATTACCCAGGTCCTTGTTGTTGTTGCAGATCGATATGATGCCACAATTACCTCCGAACTGAGGGAGGTAGACCTGGCAAGTCATTGCTGGTTACCAGAGGTATTGTGAGTATGCGTATTTCCATCACATCCATCGCGTCAATTATGTCCCTTTCCTTTGTGTCCATCGCGTATGTTTCCTCCGTGATCGTTTTCTCCATTTCCACTGTTTCCACCATGGTAGCAGACAGGCCCCTCCGCATATTACCCTGCCAGCCGAGTAAAAATCTGCAACCCGCCCAGTCAAAAACATCAGCGACAATATGGCAGCCACCAGACCCCCTCCAAACATCAAATCGAAGAAAGAGAAACAATCGGCAGCCAAGGAAGACGATATCGCCGCTGCGCTGGCTCATAGAGAACGAGAAGGCACCTCCTTCCGTACGCTTGCGCTACTGTTCAATGTTCCGTGTTCCACCCTCGCCGAACGCGCTCGAGGTGGGCTGTCACGTAAGGAAAGCCATATACACCAGCAGAGGCTCACCCCAGCTATGGAGAAGGCGCTACAGGACTGGTGCAAGCAGTTGGATGACTGGGGTTTTCCGCCACAGATGGATCTTCTACTGGCAATGGCCAAAGCATTAGCCCAGCAACGGGCAGATGAAGAGGAGG
>Ga0307516_10002577_pt1 | contig 24066 bp, 23 predicted proteins | sample 19_EM_MG_FD_203310 | JGI IMG/M metagenome (GOLD analysis project Ga0307516, IMG submission 203310) | Populus trichocarpa ectomycorrhiza microbial communities from riparian zone in the Pacific Northwest, United States - 19_EM | ecosystem: Host-associated > Plants > Roots > Unclassified | place...
ACCGTGAGCGGACCGCGTTCGTCCGGGACGAGTTCCGGCGCCACGGCGGTCGTTGCGACGAGGCCGCGGCGGCTGCGCTGCTCGCGGCCGTGGGCAACGACCTGCGCGAGATCGCCGCGGCCTGTTCGCAGCTGCTCGCCGACACCGACGGCAAGATCAGCGCGGCTGTCGTGGCCCGCTACTACAAGGGCCGGGCCGAGGTCAGCGGCTTCGCGGTCGCCGACGCTGCCATGGTCGGCGATGTCCCGGCCGCGCTCGAGGCGCTGCGCTGGGCCCTGCACGTGGGCGTCGACCCGGTGCCGATCGCGGACGCGATCGCCGACGGCGTGCGCACGGTCGCCCGGGTCGCGTCGGCCGGCCGCGGTAATCCGTACCAGATGGCCAGCTCGCTCGGCATGCCGGCGTGGAAGATCCAGAAGGCCCAGGAGCGCAGCCGGGGCTGGACCCCGGAAGGTCTGGTCGACGCGATGCGCGCGGCGGCCGACTGCAACGCGGCGGTCAAGGGCGGCGCGGAGGACCGGGGGTATGCGCTGGAGCGGGCCGTCTTCGCCGTCGCGGCCGCCCGTAACTCGGGCGGCGCCCGATGACCAGGTCGCGCCGGGCCGGTCTGTCCCGCGACGAGGCCCGCCATCAGCCGCTGTATGCCCGCATGCTCGGCCTGCAATATCTCGCGCCGGGCGGCTTCCTCTGCTTCGTGTTCCTGGAGGGGGCCGTCGCGCTGGGCATCCTGCTGGCGCTCGCCGAGCTGGTCAGCTGGTGGGGCGTGCTGGTGCTGCCGGCGATGGTCGCGGCCATGGTCAAGCTCAACGACGTGGTCGCCGGGTCGCTGATCCGTCCCGCGGCCGTCGCCCGGCCGGTGCCGGCTGTCACCGTTCGCACGGCTCCGCCCAGGTCGCCGGGGGCCGAGACGGTGCGCCTGCCGGCCGCGGTGATCGCTCAGGTCAGTGCGCCGGCCCTGGCGGCGAGCAGCGCGCCGGCCCTGCGTCCGGCGGCGCTTCGGCGTGCCACGGCCGGCACGGCTCCGGGCGCCCGGGACGAGGAACGCTGGCACCCGCCGGCAATGGACGCGAGCGCGCTGAACGGCCCACCGGTGACCCGACAGTGGACCGAGGACCTGGACGACAGCCAGCAGCGGGCCCGGCAGTCGGCAGCCCGTCGCTACGAATAACCCCTGCCGCCCAGACAGTCGGGCGCGTCAGAGAGCCGTGACCCTGATTCCGGAGACAACTCAGGCACCGCAGAACCCGGAGGTTCGGCGGTGCCTGGAGGTGCGTTCTGAGACCAGCCTGCGGGTCAGGCAGACAGCGAGGCGATCCGCTTGGCGATGGCCGACTTGCGGTTCGCCGCCTGGTTCTTGTGGATGACACCCTTGCTCGCGGCCTTGTCGAGCTGGCGCGAGGCGTCACGAAGCAGGGCGGTCGCCGTGTCGTTGTTGCCGGCGGCGCTCGCTTCGTTCAGCTTGCGGATCACCGTCTTCAGCGACGACTTGACCGACTTGTTGCGCAGCCGAGCCTTCTCGTTCTGCCGGTTGCGCTTGATCTGGGACTTGATGTTCGCCACGCGACAGCCTTGTCCTGACTAGTTCGGATGATGTACTCGGACGGTGGCGACACAGCAGGAAGCAACGTCACCACACGCGACGAACTAATGTATCAGGCCCGGTTCGCGCTACCCAAATCGCTCGGCTGACCGGCCTGCGAGAACCCCGGGCCGCGACTCACTTCGGAGGCGCCCAGCCGCGCCGTTCGGCCAGCCACGCGAGCGCCTGCTCGCCGCTGAACCGCTGGTGCTGCCGGCTGTGCGGCGAGGCGCTGCTGGGTCCCCGGGCCGCCGAGGCCAGCCAGTATCCGCCGAGTGCGGCCAGTGCCCCGTCCACCCCGACGTCGGGTGCCTGCCACGGTTGCAGCGCGGCATCGACGTCCAGCCCACTCGCGTACGCCGTGACCAGCAGCGTCACCGTGTCGAACCACGGCTCGCCCAGGCACGGCCAGGTCCAGTCACAGAGCCAGGCTCCGCCGTACCCGTCCAGCAGAACGTTGTCCACCCGCAGGTCGCCGTGCATCATGCCGGGCCCGGTCACCAGCTCCGGCAGCCCACGCTCCAGCGCGGCCAACTCGCCCAGCCGGCCCGGCACCCAGGCCGGCGCCGGCGGCAACGGCGCTCGTCCCGCCGCGATCTCGGACCACCACGACAGCTCGTCACGGACGATGTCGCCGAGCCGAGGCAGGCCCAGCGCGAGCAGTTCGGCGCCCGGCCTGCCCAGTGCCACCGCCGACGTCCGCCAGGCCGTCAGCGCCGCGCTCAGGTGGCTGGGCGCCCATGGCAGCGCGGGCACGTGCCCCGGAATCGCCTCCAGGCACAGCACGAAGTGCCCCTCCGCCGCGAGGGTCCACCGCGGGCGGGCGGCCGGCACCACCGCCGGCAGCGCCGCTGTGACGGCCGCCTCACGGGCGTACCAGTCGGCGATCGGCTCGGTGAGCGGCGCGGCCTTGACGAAGGCGCGCTCCCCGGCCGCCGTCGTGAGCACGGCCGCGAAAGCCCTGGTGAAACCGCCGCCCGCGGTGGCCGCGGCGACAACCGGCGCGCCGAGGCGCAAGCTGATCGCATCCCGCAAGGCGGCGGGCAGATCACCCCAATCCGGGCGTACGGCGGTAGCGCCGTACGCGACCTCAGGCAGAGAGACGGGGCGCATGCCTCCATCCTGCCTCCCGTTTTTTGTCGTACCCGGCTGGCACGCTGTGCCCATGAGAACGGACGACTTCTGGGCGGTCATCGACCGGGCTACCGCCGACCGGCCGGGCTCGCCCGGCGAGGTGGCGAGGCGGGCCACCGCCGAGCTGGTCGGGCAAGCCCCCGACGAGATCGTGGCGTGGGGCCGCCACCTCGACAAGGTGCTGGCCGCCTCCGGCAAGGAAGACCTCTGGGCCGCGGCCTATCTGATCAACGGCGGCTGCTCCGAGGACGGCTTCGACAACTTCCGCGGTTGGCTGATCGCCAACGGGCGGGACGTCGTGGCCCGTGCGGTCCGCGAGCCGGATTCGCTCGTCGAGCTGCCGTCGGTGCGGGCAGCGGCATCGACGGGCGCGGTGTTCGAGGCCGAGGAGGTGCTGACCATCGCGGAGGAGGCCCATCGGCAGGCCACCGGCGAGGAGCTGCCGCCGAGGGAGACCCCGAGGCCCCGGCTGGATCCGGCGATGCTGTGGGACTTCGACAACGAGGACGAGATGCGAAAGCGGCTGCCCCGCCTGTCCGCCCTGTTCCTCGAGCCGCCGGACTGAGCCGCGGTCCCTGGCCGGCGGGCGCTGCCCAGGAGACGGGAAACGGGTGGAGAGGGGTGGTTCGGCACGCGCAGACTCGGGCGCATGGGCGTTCATCAGCAGGAGACGGTTCCGGCCGGCCAGCCGGGGGAGCAACTATCGATGCGTGGCACGGTCGCGGCCGTGAGCTGCAACGACGAGTATTCGTTCACCAAGCCGGTCCGCGACGAGATCGTGCTGATCGCCGGGCTCGGCGTGGCGGGAGACGTGCACGCCGGGGTCACGGTCAGGCACCGCAGCCGGGTGGCCGCGGATCCGGACCAGCCCAACCTCCGCCAGGTGCACCTGATCCGCAGCGAGCTGCACGACGAGCTGAGCGAGGCCGGCTACGAGGTCCCGCCCGGCGGCCTGGGGGAGAACGTCACGACGAGCGGCATCGACCTGCTCGCCCTGCCGGTGGGGACGATCCTGCGCTTCGGCCCGACCCCGGCGGCCCCGGCAGCTGCCGGTGCTGTGCCCGCACGGGCACCCGATGTGGCTGGTCCGGCTGACGGCGCCGCCGCTGTCGTCGCCGCTGCGGCGCGGGCCACCCTCGACCGCTCCGCCGCCGACGCCGTCGCCGCGCTCGCGGCTCGCCTCGCGTCCGTGCAGGCCCGGGACTCCCGTCCGGCGATCGTTGTCACCGGGTTGCGCAATCCCTGCCAGCAGATCAACCACTACCGCCCGGGCCTGCTCAAACGCGTCTTGATCCGCGAGGACGACGGCTCGGTCAGTCGCCGGGCGGGCGTCATGGCGGTGGTCCTGCGCGGTGGTCCGATCCGGCCCGGCACCGAGATCCATGTCGAGCTTCCGGGTGTGCCACATCTGCCGCTGGACCGGGTGTGATCCGGGCTTCCCGTGCGGCGTGGGACGATAGACGCGGCCGGTGCTTCCATCGGCAGCCCGCCCGCTTGTAGAGAACGGACGATCGTGCCTGGACCGCTCGACCCCGGCGTGAACATCATCGGAGCGACCGATCCTGGTCGCATCCGCAACTTCTGCATCATCGCGCACATCGACCACGGGAAGTCGACGCTGGCCGACCGGATGCTGCAGATCACCGGCGTGGTCGACCCGCGGCAGATGCGCGCCCAGTATCTCGACCGGATGGACATCGAGCGCGAGCGCGGCATCACGATCAAGAGCCAGGCCGTGCGCATGCCCTGGGTTATCCGGGAGGGCGACCGCGTGGGCGACACCGCGGTCCTCAACATGATCGACACGCCGGGTCACGTCGACTTCACCTATGAGGTCTCCCGCAGCCTCGCCGCCTGTGAGGGCGCGGTCCTGCTCGTCGACGCGGCGCAGGGCATCGAGGCGCAGACCCTCGCCAACCTTTATCTGGCGATGGAGAACGACCTGCACATCATCCCGGTGCTCAACAAGATCGACCTGCCGGCCGCGCAGCCGGAGAAGTACGCCGAGGAGCTGGCCAAGCTCATCGGCTGCGAGCCCGACGACGTCCTGCGGGTCTCCGGCAAGACCGGCGTCGGCGTCGCGCACCTGCTCGACGAGGTCGTCCGCCAGTTCCAGCCGCCGGTCGGTGAGGCCGACGCCCCGGCCCGCGCGATGATCTTCGACTCGGTGTACGACGCCTACCGCGGCGTCGTCACGTATGTCCGGGTGATCGACGGCCGGATCCAGGCTCGCGACCGGATCAAGATGATGTCCACCGGCACCGTGCACGAGCTGCTGGAGATCGGTGTCGTCTCGCCCGAGATGGAGAAGGCCGGCGCGCTCGGTGTGGGCGAGGTCGGCTACCTGATCACCGGCGTGAAGGACGTCCGCCAGTCCCGGGTCGGTGACACCGTCACCAACAACAACCGTCCGGCCTCGAAGGCCCTCGGTGGTTACTCCGACCCGAAGCCGATGGTCTACTCCGGCCTGTATCCGATCGACGGCTCGGACTACCCGGCGCTGCGTGACGCCCTCGACAAGCTGCAGCTCAACGACGCCTCGCTCACCTACGAGCCGGAGACGAGCACCGCGCTCGGGTTCGGCTTCCGGTGCGGCTTCCTCGGCCTGCTGCACCTTGAGATCATCGGCGAGCGGCTCGAACGCGAGTTCAACCTCGATCTGATCTCCACCGCCCCGAACGTCGTCTACCGGGTCTTCACCGAGGACGCGGCCGAGTTCGTGGTCACCAACCCGAGTGAGTTCCCGGACGGCAAGATCGCCGAGATCCACGAACCCGTGGTCAAGGCGACGGTTCTGGTTCCCAACGAATACGTCGGCGCGGTCATGGAGCTCTGCCAGAGCCGTCGCGGCCAGCTCCTCGGCATGGAATACCTGTCCACCGAACGGGTGGAGTTGCGATACACCCTGCCGCTTGGCGAGATCATCTTCGATTTCTTCGACCAGCTGAAGTCGAAGACCAAGGGCTACGCGTCGCTGGACTACGAGCCCTCGGGCGAGCAGGCGGCCGAGTTGGTCAAGGTCGACATCCTGCTGCACGGCGAGCCGGTGGACGCGTTCAGCGCGATCGTGCACAAGGACAAGGCCTACAACTACGGCATCACCATCGCCGCCAAGCTGCAGAAACTCATCCCGCGGCAGCAGTTCGAGGTGCCGATCCAGGCCGCCATCGGCAGCCGGATCATCGCCCGCGAAACGATTCGCGCCATCCGCAAGGACGTGCTCGCCAAGTGCTACGGCGGTGACATCAGCCGCAAGCGCAAGCTGCTCGAGAAGCAGAAGGAAGGCAAGAAGCGGATGAAGATGGTCGGCCGCGTGGAGGTGCCCCAGGAGGCCTTCATCGCCGCACTGTCGACATCAGACTCGGTCGACCTGAAGACTTCCAAAAAATAGGTCGGTTTGGTTTTCGGATCAGTCGGGAACTCTGGGGTCCAGACGAACGCAACAACTGCTCTACCCCCCGAGGAGACTCCCCATGACTGTCACCGGCATCATCACCGCGCTCATCGTCGGCCTGATCATCGGCGCCCTGGGCCGCCTGGTCGTACCCGGCAAGCAGAACATCCCGATCTGGCTGACCATGGTCATCGGTGTCGTGGCCGCGCTGCTGGGCACGGTCATCGCCCGCGCCTTCGGCGTGGACTCGACCGGCGGCATCGACTGGATCGAGCTGCTGTTCCAGGTCCTGCTGGCCGCCGTGGGTGTGGCCCTGGTCGTCGGCATCAGCGGCCGTCGCGGCGTCACCCGCTGAACCGGGGTCGGCTGAGGCCGATCCGATCTGAACCACAGGAACGCCGGTCCTCCAGGGGCCGGCGTTCCTGTTTTGCCGAAACCGGGCCGACCGACTGCCGAAGCCGGGCCGCCCGATCAGCTCAGTACCGGAACTTGTGCTGGGCGCTGCGGCGGTTCACCCACGCCGGCAGCTCGTCCACGTGCTCCAGGTGCGGCACCTGCTCCACCGAATCCTGGGACTGCGTCACGTTGCGCATCGTCACCACGTACCCCTGGACCAGTCTGTCCTCGCGCAGATCCCGGTACGTGGCCTCGACCATCACCTGGCTCTCGTCCGCCCGCTGCAGCGAGCAGTAGACCACCCCGTCGCCCTCGTCGCGCAGGGCGCGGCGGATCTGGCTGCGGTCGTCCGGGTGGACCAGGTCGTGCAGGGTTGCGAACGGCGGGAGTTCCTTCGCGCCGATCAGCTCGTGCAGGGCCGGGCTTGCGTACCGGATCTGCTGGTCATCGTCGATGACCAGCATGATGTCCGCGGTGTTGCGGATCACCGCGCGCAGGTACAGGTCGCTGTCGCGGCGGCCGACCGCCTCCACCAGCGAGATCCGGTCCAGGGCCAGCGCCGCCTGGCCGGCCAGCACTTCCAGGGCGTCGCGGCTCGCCGTGAGCAGGTCCTTGCGGCCCGACAGCACCAGGGCGCCGCCGTTCGGGCGGGCCACCGCCAGCGGTTCCAGCCACAGTGGGCAGACCAGCGTGCCGTCGCCGGTGCCCGCGTCGTTCTTCGCCTTGTCGTCCAGCCACCAGCTGCGGGGGCGTGGGCTCGTCGTCGCGGCAGGGAGGGCCTGCAGGGTGAGCTGGCGGTCGTCGGTGGCGAAGACGATGCGTTTCACGTCGTGCGGCGGGAGCAGCTGGGTCACCGCCGACCGCACAGCCTCGTCCACCGCCGCCTCGTCGGCCGCCGCGACCAGCTCCGCGCTGGCCTCGCGGAGCACCCGCTCGCGGGTGAGCGCCTGGCTGTTCTGGGCCACGGAGTCGGTCAGCCGGGTGCAGGCCAGCACGACCGTCAGTACGCCCGCGGTCGCGATCACCACCCCGTCGTGGACCGGGCCCTGCGCCGCCTCGATGAGCAGCACCAGCGGGGGTGTGGCCACGGAGAGCCCCAGCAGCGTCGCCCAGCGGCCCTGCCACGGCATCGGGCGGTTCGGCAGCGGGGCCGTCAGCCGCGCCATCGACGGGTGCAGGCCCGCCGCGCCCCAGGCCAGGTAGAGGACGATGTAGCCGGACTCGCTCCAGGCGCCCGGCGCCATCGGGTAGGCGATGTCGCTCGCCAGCATGCCCAGCGCGCCGACGCCCAGCAGCATCGCGGACCAGTTGAACCAGGCGGCCACGATCAGGCGGACGGCCACTCCCACCAGCAGCAGGCCGCCGATCACGTCCGCCGCCGAGATCTTGCCGAACTGGCCGTTCCCGCCGATCACGAAGACCCAGATCACCAGCAGGCCCGCGCAGCCGCACGCCACCAGGTCGATCAGCCGGGCCCGGTCGATCAGCATTGCGCCGCCGCGGGTCAGCTGGATCATCGCCAGCACCACGAGCGCGAACATCGCGACGTAGCAGATGTCCGCGGCCGACATGTTGTCGAGCGCGTAGAAGACATCGCCGACGGCGAGTGCCGCGACGGAGGCGGCGAGCAGGAGCCAGGGTCCGATCCGGGCGGGCTTGTGCCGGCATATGCCGATGATGATGGCGGCGACGCTGACGGCTCCCAGATGGATCCATTCGATGGCTTGGAGCACGACTAACTAGTACCAGCCTCGTCGCTGTCTGTCCATGTGAAGATATACGCAGCGCTATGACCAGGCAACCATCGTGATCGTGACACCGAAACCCGTGAAAAAACGTGAATGTGAAGGTCGGCGGGGACCTCGATCGATCAGCTGTAGACCTCGGCGACCACGGTGCTGGTGCTCGCACCCTGGGCGCCGGTTACCGGCTGCCACTTACCCTCGGGGGCGCTCCACTCCCGGTCGGCGAACCGGACCCGTTCCACCCCGGTGCTGCTGGCGTGCGAGACGAGCCAGTGTGCGTACCGCCAGCCGGCGTTGACGTCCTTGACCGCGACGGTCAGGCCGCCGGCCTGCGTCGCCTCGATGGTGTTGAGGCCCTTGCCCCAGTCGAGCCGCATGCCCTCGGCCAGCGCCGCCGAGGCGGTGGCGCCGCGCAGGGCGGGCTCGCCGCTCACCGTGCACTCGACCGCGCCGGTGGCCCGGCCGGTCAGCGCCTTGGCGAGCACGGCGGACTCGTCGGCCCACTTCTCGTACGCGTTCGGGTAGGCCGACCGCTGCACCCGCTGCGCCGCGTCGGTGACCCGCATCTTCTGCCAGCCCTTGACCTTCTTGAGGGCCGAGTAGAACTTGCCCGCCGAATACCTCGGGTCCTGGATCTTCTCCGGCGTGCCCCAGCCCTGGCTGGGGCGCTGCTGGAAGAGCCCGACCGAGTCGCGGTCGCCGGTGTCCAGATTTTCCAGCTTGGACTCCTGGAGCGCGGTCGCCAGCGCGATCACCACGGCCTTCTCGGGCATCTTGCGGCGCAGGCCGACCGCGGTGATCGTGGCGGCGTTCGCCATCTGGACCAGGTCGAGGGCGACCTCGCCGTCGGCGCGCACGATGCACTCCGGGCCGAGCTGCGGGAGCTGGATCTTGCCCTCGAAGGAGTTGACGGCCACGAACACCCCGAGGGCGCCGAGGAGCGAGAGCAGAGCCGTCACCGCCAGTATCGGCTTTTTTCCCACGCACACTCCCTCCGTCAGGTGACAAGCGTAGTCAACGAGCGCCGGTCTCCTGTGTCACTGGCACCCACGAGGCCGGGCGCTTCTCGCGGAACGCATCGACACCCTCGCGGCCCTCGGCCGACCGGAAGTAGCCGGCCGAGCGCTCCGACAGCTCGGCCAGGTCGGCCCGCACGGTCTCGGCCGGCCGGCGGCGCAGCAACTGCTTGGTGCCGGCCAGGGCCAGCGGGCCACCCCGGACCAGCGACCGCGTGTACGCGGCGACGGCCGCGTCCAGCCCGTCCGCCTCGACGGCCGCCGTGACCAGCCCGATCTCGGCCGCACGGGCCCCGTCGAACACGTCGCCGGTGAGGTAGAGCGCCGCCGCCGCCCGGGGCGCGAGCCGGGGCAGCACGGTGGCGCTGATCACCGCCGGGATCACGCCGAGCCGCACCTCCGAGAACGCGAACGTGGCCTCCCGGGCGCAGACCGCGATGTCGGCGGCCGCGATCAGGCCGAGCCCGCCCGCGCGGGCCGGGCCGGCGACCCGGGCGAGCACCGGCTTCGGGAACTCCCAGATGGCGGCGAGCACGTCGGCCAGCAGTTCGGCGGGGATCCGGCCGGACTCCCGGGCCTCGGCGGTCTCCTTCAGGTCGGCGCCGGAGCAGAAGACCGGCCCGGTGTGCGAGATCACCACCGCCCGGACGGCCGGGTCGGTGACGGCGGCGCCCAGCCCTTCCAGCAGCTCACGCATGAGCTGGGCGGAGAGCGCATTGCGGTTCGCCGGACTGTCCAGCGTGACGGTGGTCACTCCGGCGGCGGTGACGGTACGGACCAACTCCATGCCGGAACCCTAACGGGGGACGTGCACACTTGACGGATGCCTGGTCCCCTCCCCGACGGCGAGCCCGTACCGAGTGACGGCTCGCTGCCCGACAGTGCCCTGCGCGACGTCGGCGGACGCGGTTTCGGGGTCTATGTCCACGTGCCGTTCTGCGCGAGCCGCTGCGGATACTGCGACTTCAACACGTACACCGCCAGTGAGCTGGGCGGTGGTGCCAGCCGCGAGGGTTACGCGGACGCGGTCCTGGCCGAGTTGAAGCTGGCCGCCTCGGTCACCGGCGCGCGCGTCGACACCGTCTTCGTCGGCGGCGGCACGCCGACCCTGCTCGACCCCGGTGACCTGGGCCGGATCCTCGACGGCATCGACCAGACCTGGGGCCTGGCGGCCGGCGCCGAGATCACCACCGAGGCCAACCCGGAATCGGTCGACCCGGCCTCGCTGCGGGCGCTGCGCCGGGCCGGCTACACCCGTATCTCGCTGGGCATGCAGTCCGCCGCCCCGGCTGTGCTGAGGATCCTGGACCGCAAGCACACCGCGGGCCGGGCGCCGCAGGCCGCGATCGAGGCGCGGGAGGCCGGCTTCGAGCACGTCAACCTGGACCTGATCTACGGGACGCCGGGCGAGCGCCCCGAGGACTTCGCCGCCTCGCTGCGCACCGTGATCGACGCGGGGGTGGACCACGTCAGCGCGTACTCGCTGATCGTCGAGGACGGGACCCGGATGGCCGCCCGGATGCGCCGCGGCGAGCTGCCGTACCCGGAGGACGACGTGGCCGCCGACCGCTACCTGGCCGCGGAGCAGGCGCTCGGTGCGGCCGGCTTCTCCTGGTACGAGGTGTCGAACTGGGCGACCACGCCGGCGGCCCGCTGCCGGCACAACCTGCTGTACTGGACCGGCGGCGACTGGTGGGGCCTCGGGCCGGGCGCGCACAGCCACGTGGGCGGCGTGCGCTGGTGGAACGTCAAGCACCCCACGGCGTACGCGAAAAGGGTCGAAGCGGGCCTCTCGCCCGGCCTGGGCCGGGAGCTTCTCACCGACACCGACCGGCACGTCGAGGACGTGATGTTGCGGGTCCGCCTGCGCGACGGGCTGCCGTTGACCACGCTCGACGCCGCGGGGCTGGCCGGCGCGGCCCAGGCCCTGGCCGGCGGCCTGCTGGACCCGGCGGCGTACGAGGCCGGCCGGGTGGTCCTCACCCTGCGCGGCCGGCTGCTGGCCGACGCCGTGATCCGCGACCTGCTGCCGTGACGCGGTGGCGCCGGGCCGGAGCCCGGCGCCACCGGGAGCGTTACTTGATGATCGAGACCGTCATCGGGTAGTTGTACGGCTCGTTGTTGTTCGCCTTCACGCCGGCGATGATGCCGATGATCGTGGCGATCGCCCAGGCCGCCAGCCCGACGAAGAAGCCGATCACGATGCAGGTCAGCACCCAGCCGACGATCGCGATGATCGACCAGAGGATCTGGAAGTTCAGCGCCTTGACCGCCTCGGCCCGCACGACCGGCGACTGGTTGCCCCTGGCCAGCAGCGCCACCAGCGGCGCGATCCAGCCGGAGCAGCCGCCGCCGAGGAACGCGCCGGCCGCGCCACCGAAGTGGGCCACCAGAATCCAGGTCTTGTCGTCGTTGCCCGGCCCGTAGCCCGAGGGCGGGTAGCCACCGGGCGGATAGCCGCCCGGCTGCTGGCCGTAGGCGCCGGGAGGGCCGTACTGGGGGTCATTGGGCGGCGGGCCGTAGCCGCCGGGGGCACCCGACGACGGCGGCGGGCCGTAACCACCGGCACCGGAGGACGGCGGGGGAGCGTAGCCCCCGGCGCCCGAGGTGGGCGGCGGCGTGCCGTAGGGCGGCGGCTGCGGGGAGCCGTACGGCGGGGGCGATCCGGAGGTCGGATCGTTGCCCGAATGCGGGTTGAACGGTGTGGTGGGGTCCGAGGGGTTCCCCTCACCGGGTGGACGCGGCGGTTCAGTCATGCGCACACGGTAGGACCGCAGGTCGAACGTGGCGAGGGCAACACCCTGGTGACGTCGGAGAATAGACACTCGGCTAAGTGACACAGACCCTGTCGGCTGATCATCGCGCGGCGGGCGCGGGCGACGTAGACTGGCACTCGACTTTGAGGAGTGCCAAGGGCGGCCAAGGGGAGGGGCGACATGAGTCTTGACGACCGCAAGCTCGAAGTGCTCCGCGCCATAGTCGAGGACTACGTGGCGACCCAGGAGCCGGTGGGCAGCAAATCCCTGGTCGAGCGCCATCAGCTGGGTGTCTCCCCGGCCACGGTCCGCAACGACATGGCGGTGCTGGAGGAAGAGGGCTACATCCGGCAGCCGCACACCAGCGCCGGCCGGGTGCCGACCGACGCCGGCTACCGGCTCTTCGTCGACCGGCTCTCCCGGGTCAAGCCGCTGAGCCCGGCCGAGCGCCGCGCCATCGAGCGCTTCCTGGTCGGCGCGGTCGACCTCGACGACGTGGTGCACCGCACGGTGCGGCTGCTCGCCCAGCTGACCCGGCAGGTCGCCGTCGTGCAATATCCGAGCCTCGCCCGCTCCTCGGTGCGCCACCTCGAGCTGGTGCCGATCTCCACCACCCGGCTGATGCTGGTGATGATCGCCGACACCGGCCGGGTCGAGCAGCGCCTGGTGGAGCTGCCGGGGCCGACCCCGAGCGATGACGTGCTGGACATGCGTCGCAAGATCAACTCTAAGCTCACCGGCGAGAAGCTCGCCGACACCCCGCCGCTGGTGCAGGTTCTGGTCGACGAGTGCGCCCCGGAGAAGCGCACCACGATGGCCTGCGTCGCCTCGGTGCTGCTCGAGACACTGGTCGAGCGCAGTGAGGAACGCCTCGCCCTGGCGGGTACGGCAAACCTGACCCGCGGCGGCGTGCTGGACTTCCAGGGCACGCTGCGGCCGGTCCTCGAAGCGCTGGAGGAGGAGGTCATCCTCCTCAAGCTCATCGGTGAGGTGGAGCCGAGCACCACCCGGGTCCGCATCGGCGACGAGAACGAGATCGACAACCTGCGGGCGGCATCCGTGGTCAGCACGGGTTACGGACCAGGCACGACAATCGTTGGTGGGCTCGGCGTGCTGGGGCCGACCCGGATGGACTACCCCGGCACGATCGCGACCGTGCGTGCCGTGGCACGCTACGTTGGCGACTTGCTGGCACAAAACTGACGGAACCGCGACGAAGGTCTCCAGCGCGCAGCGCGGGGCAGACATGAGGACTCGAAACCCTGTGGCCAAGGACTACTACGGAATTCTCGGCATCAGCCGCGAAGCCACCGACGACGAGATCAAGCGTGCCTATCGCAAGCTGGCCCGTCAATACCACCCGGACGTCAACCCCGACCCCGAGGCGCACGAGAAGTTCAAGGACATCAACGCCGCGTACGAGGTCCTCTCGGACGACCAGAAGCGGCAGATCGTCGACCTCGGTGGCGACCCGCTGGCGCCGGGCGGCGGCGGTGCGGGCGGGCCGGGCGGTCCCGGCGGCGCCGGCCCGTTCGTCGGCTTCCAGGACATCATGGACGCGTTCTTCGGCACGGCGGCCGGTGGCGGCGGGTCCCGCGGGCCCCGCCCCCGCACCCGGCCCGGCGCCGACGCGATCCTGCGCCTGGAGCTCGACCTGGTGGAGACCGCCTTCGGCGTCGAAGCCCCGATCACGGTCGACACCGCGGTGCTGTGCACCCAGTGCTCCGGCGCGGGCACCGCACCCGGCACCCACCTGGCCACCTGCGAGACCTGCGGCGGCCGCGGCGAGGTCCAGTCGGTGCAGCGCACGTTCCTCGGCCAGGTCGTCTCGTCCCGCCCCTGCCAGGCCTGCCAGGGCCACGGCACGGTCATCCCGCAGCCCTGCCCGACCTGCGCCGGCGACGGCCGGATCCGCACCCGCCGCTCGCTGACCGTGAAGATCCCGGCCGGCGTCGAGGACGGCATGCGCATCCGCCTGGCCCAGCAGGGCGAGGTGGGCCCGGGCGGCGGCACCGCCGGCGACCTGTATGTGGAGATCCACGAACGCCCCCACGACGTCTACTCCCGCAAGGGCGACGACCTGCACTGCCGGGTCACCCTGCCGATGACGGCGGCGGCGCTCGGCACCCGGCTGACCATCAAGACGCTGGACAGCGAGGAGAACATCGAGGTCAAGCCGGGCACCCAGCCGGCCTCGACGCTGCGCATCCGCGGCAAGGGCGTGCCACACCTGCGCGGCCAGGGCCGGGGCGAGCTGTTCGTGCACCTCGACGTGAAGACGCCGACCAAGCTGACGGCGGACCAGGAGCGGATGCTGCGCGACTTCGCCAAGACCCGCGGCGAGGACATCGCGGAGCTGAGCAAGCAGGGTGGATTCTTCTCCCGCATGCGAGACGCCTTCAACGGCCACTGATTAGGGCCTCCAGCGCACGCCGTTGCCCGCGATCCCGTGCGGGACAGCGCCCGGACCCGGCGGTCGGCATGATGGCCCGATGGGGCCGACGAGATCGAGTGCCGACGTCCGGGTGTTTCTGGGGATCGCGTTCGGGCTGCCGTGGGCGCTGTGGGTGGTCGAGCAGGTCACCGGTGTGCGGATGCTCTTCTTCGCGGCGATGCTGTCCGTCGCGGTCGCGACCTGGGTAGCGGCGCGCTATGTGTGGCGGCCGGTGAACCTCGCCGAGGCGACCGCGCTGGTTCCGGTGCGCCCGATCCGGCGGACGGCCGGGTACTGCCTGCTCGCCTTCGTGTTGTTCATCGCGATGTCGGCGCTGGCCGTGCTGCTCAATGCGGTGACCGGGATCTATCCGGTCGACCTGGACGGGTTCTCCGCGCTGCGCGACGTCTATGGCCCGGAGACCGCCGGCCAGACCGGTGTCCCGTGGCAGCTGATCGGGCAGGCTTTCGCGGCCAACCTGGCGCAGTTCGCGTTGATCCTGCCGCTGGCGTTCTGCGAGGAGTGGGGCTGGCGCGGTTACCTGCTGAACCGGCTGCGCGAGCGGATGGGCACGTGGCCGGCGCTGGTCCTGATCGGCGTGATCTGCGGGGTGTGGCATCTGCCGTTCTATGTCGGGCCGTGGTTCTCGATGAGCGGGGACGCGCTGCGGTCCGTGCTGCCGTTCACGATCTTCTGTGTGTTCTTCGGCATGGTGCTCGGGTGGCTGCGGCTGGCGGCCGGGTCGATCTGGCCGGCGGTGGTGGGGCACGCGGTCAACAACACGGTCGTTTTCGGGTTCGTGCAGGTGGTGGTCGCGGACAAGGCGGCCGAGCCGAGGATCGACGGCTGGCTGACCGGGCTCAGCGGCTGGCAGGGCTGGCTGATCATGCTGGTTCCGGTCGCGGTGCTCGCCCTCCGTGGGCGAACATCCCGGGAGGTTGCCGCCGCGGATCATCAGCGGTGACGAGACCGGTGGGTTCCTTGATCGGGTCCGGGCCGGTTGTTGGGTAGCCTCGCCTGGTGTCTGCGCCTCTTTTCTTGGTTGACGATCTGCCCGGCGGCAAGCGGTTCACGCTCGCCGGTCCGGAGGGGCACCATGCCGCCACCGTGCAGCGGCTTCGGGTCGGGGAGGCGCTGGTGCTCGGGGACGGGCGGGGTGGGACCGCCGTCGCCGAGGTGACCGGGGTCGGCCGGGGCAGCATCGACGTCGAGGTGGCCGGGCGGGATTTCACCGCCGCGCCCGATCCGAGGCTGGTGGTCGTGCAGGGGATCGCCAAGGGTGACCGGGGTGAGCTCGCCGTCCAGGCCATGACCGAGATCGGGGTCGACGAGATCGTTCCCTGGGCCGCCTCCCGTTCCGTGGCCCAGTGGCGCGGCGACCGCGGCGTACGGGCCCGGGAGAAGTGGGTGAGCACCGCCCGGGAGGCCGCCAAGCAGGCCCGTCGGCCGTGGCTTCCGGTCGTGTCCGGCAACCCGGACGTCTCCACCAAGAAGGCCGGCGTTCTGCTCTCCGCGGCCGCGGCCGCGTTCGTGCTGCACGAGGAGGCCACCGACCGGCTCAGCCGGGCCAAGCTGCCCGACGGCGGGGACATCGTGCTGGTCGTCGGGCCCGAGGGCGGGATCAGCGACCAGGAGCTCGGCTCGTTCGTCGCGGCCGGGGCGCAGCCCGTGCGGCTCGGCGACTCCGTGCTGCGGACCTCCACCGCCGGGATGGCCGCCCTCGCGGTGCTCTCCGCCCGGCTGGAGCGCTGGTAGCGCAGCTGATGGTGACGTGGTAGGAAGGTTAGCCTAAGCTTCGTCCCATGGTGCTGACGCGGACCCGACCCCCCTCGCCGGTGCGCGCCTCGGCGCCGGGCGCCGGGGTCGCCGTCACGCAGGCCCGCCGCGGCGTCGGCCTGCTGATCTGTCTCGGCGTGCTCGCGCTGGTCTGTCTGCTCAGCATCGCGCTCGGCACCCGGAACATCTCGCCGGGCACCGTGTGGGACGCGTTCTTCCACTTCACCAACACCGACGACCAGTCGATCGTGCGGGACCTGCGGGTGCCGCGCACCGTGCTCGGGCTGCTGGCCGGGGTCGCCTTCGGACTGTCCGGCGCGGTCATCCAGGCCGTCACCCGCAACCCGCTCGCCGACACCCAGATCCTGGGCATCAACGCCGGCGCCGGGTTGTTCGTGGTCTTCGCGGTCGGGGTGCTCGGCCTGACCAGCCTGTCGCAGTACATGTGGTTCGGCTTCGCCGGCGTCGCGTTCGCCCTCACCCTGGTCTATCTGCTCGGCTCGGCCGGGCGCGGTGGTGCCACCCCGATCCGGCTGACCCTCGCCGGGGTCGCGCTCGGCGCCGTGATGGACGGCATCTCCGGTGGCATCCGGCTGGTCCGGCCGCGCGCCTTCGACTACCTGCGGTTCTGGGACGTCGGTTCGCTGGCCGGGCGGCCCCTGGAGGTGGCGACCACGATCCTGCCGTTCGTGCTCGCCGGGACCGTGCTCGCGCTGGTCGTGGCGCGGTCGCTGAACGCCGTGGCGCTCGGCGACGATCTCGCCCGTACCCTCGGCGCCCGGATCGGCCGCACCCGGCTCCTGGCCACCGTCTCGGTGATGTTGCTGGCCGGCGCGGCGACCGCCGCGGTCGGGCCGATCGGGTTCGTCGGCCTGATGGTGCCGCACGTGGTGCGCTGGATCGTCGGCCCGGACCAGCGCTGGATCTTCGTCTACACCGTGGTGTGCGGTCCCGTCCTGCTGCTGCTCGCCGACATCGTCGGCCGGCTCGTGGTGCGGCCGGGCGAGTTGCGGGTCGGCGTGGTCACCGCCTTCATCGGGGCGCCCGTGCTGATCTGGTGGGTCCGCCGCGCCCGGGTGAGCGGCCTGTGAGCGTCGACTTCGGCCGCCGGGTCCTGGTGGTCCGTCCGCATCGGAACGTGTCCGCGCGGCTGTCCGTCCGCCCGGCGCTGGTCTGCCTCGTGCTCGTGCTGGCCGCGCTCGCCGTCGGGGTGCTGGCCCTGGGCACCGGCGAGTTCACCCTCACGCCGTCGGAGGTGCTGCGGGCGCTGGGCGGGGAGGGCACCCGGGCCGCCCGGCTGGTGGTCGTCGAGTGGCGGCTGCCGCGGGTGCTGCTCGCCCTGATCATCGGCGCCGCGCTGGGGCTGGCCGGCGCCGTCTTCCAGGCCATCACCCGCAACCCGCTGGGCAGCCCGGACGTCATCGGCTTCAGCACGGGCGCCTACACCGGCGTGCTGATCGTGACCGTGTTCGTCGGCAACGGGTACTACCTGGTCGCGGCCGGTGCGCTGGCGGGCGGGCTGGCCACCGCGTTCGCCGTCTACCTGCTCGCCTTCAGGCGGGGCGTGCAGGGTTTCCGGCTGATCATCGTCGGCATCGCGATCAGCGCCATGCTCAGCTCGGCCAACCAGTGGTTCATCATCAAGGTCGACCTGCAGGCGGCCTTCGCCGCCGCGATCTGGGGTCAGGGCAGCCTCAACGGCCTCGGCTGGTCGCAGGTCACCCCGGTGGCGGTCACCGTGGGCGTGCTCTGCCTGCTCCTTATCGGGTACGGCCCCCGCCTGTCACTGCTGGAGATGGGCGAGGACGCGGCGGCGGCGCTGGGCGTACGCGTGGAACGGACCCGGCTCGCGTACCTGGTCATCGGGGTTGCCCTCACCGCGATCGCGACAGCGGTCGCCGGTCCGATCTCCTTCGTCGCGCTGGCCGCCCCGCAGCTCGCCCAGCGCCTCACCCGCACGCCCGGCATCGCGCTGGTGCCGTCGGCGGCGATGGGCGCGTTTCTGCTCATGATCAGCGACTTTCTCGCCCAGCGGGCGTTCGCGCCGACCCAGCTGCCGGTCGGGGTCGTGTCGGTGGGCGGCATTTACTTCGTCTGGCTGCTGGTCCGCCAGGCGCGACGTTGAGCAGGGAGTCCGATGAGCCTGGCCGCCCGTGACATCACCATCGGGTACGACAAGAAGACGATCAGCGAGCACCTCGACCTGGTGGTGCCCGAGGGCCGGTTCACCGCGATCATCGGCCCCAACGCCTGCGGCAAGTCGACCCTGCTGCGCGCGCTGTCCCGGCTGCTCAAGCCGAGCGCCGGCGAGGTGCTGCTGGACGGCCGGGACATCCACTCGCGGCCGGCCAAGGAGGTCGCCCGCCGGCTCGGGCTGCTGCCGCAGTCGTCGATCGCGCCGGACGGGATCACGGTGGCCGAGCTGGTCGCCCGTGGCCGGTTCCCGCATCAGAAGCTGATCCGGCAGTGGTCGGTCGCCGACGAGACCGCGGTGGTCGCGGCGATGGCCGCCACCGGTGTGACCGATCTCTCCGGTGAGCTGGTCGACACGCTCTCCGGCGGGCAGCGGCAGCGGGTCTGGGTGGCCATGGTGCTGGCCCAGCAGACGCCGATCGTGCTGCTGGACGAGCCGACCACCTTCCTCGACATCGCACACCAGATCGAGCTGCTGGAGCTGTGCGTGCGGCTCAACCGGGAGCAGGGCACGACCATGGTCGCGGTGCTGCACGACCTCAACCAGGCCGCCCGGTACGCCGACCACCTGGTGGTGATGAAGGCGGGGGCGATCGTGGCGCAGGGCGATCCGCGCGAGGTCATGACGGCCGAGCTGGTCGCGGACGTCTTCGCGCTGGGCTGCCGGATCATCGACGACCCGGAGACGCACACCCCGTTGGTCATCCCGCGCTCCTCGGTGGTCCAGCGCGTAGGTTAGGCTGTCCTTACTTTTGGCAGATCTGTGGGGAGACCGCGTGTCCAGCAACCCGTTCGACGACGAGAACGGCACCTTCCACGTCCTCGTGAACGACGAGGAGCAGCACTCGCTCTGGCCGTCCTTCAAGGAGATCCCGGCGGGCTGGCGCAGCGTGTTCGGACCGGCGCCGCGGCAGCAGGCCATCGACTACGTGGACGCCAACTGGACCGACCTGCGTCCCAAGTCGCTGCGCGACAGCATGGCCCCGTGAGCGCAGCGAACCAGTCGCTGAGCGCCGCTCATGCGCGAACTCAGCGAAGCGAGGTTCGGGTATGAGTAGATCCGGCGCTCGGATTCTGCTCCGCACCATCACCCGCAACGGCCGGCGGCTGTGGACCGGCACCGCGCTGATCTCGGTGCACCAGGCCTGCGAGACGTTCGTCCCGATCCTGATCGGCGTGGTCATCGACCGGGCCGTCACCCCGGGCGACCTGGGCCAGTTGCTGCTCTGGACGGGCGTGCTGGCCGTGCAGTTCACGCTGCTGACCATGGCGTACCGCTTCGGCGCGCGGCAGCTCATGAAGGCCATCGCCGAGGAGGGGCACCAGCTGCGGCTGGAGGTGTCGGCGAAGATCCTGCACCCGCGCGGGGTCCGTACCGAGCTACGGGCCGGTGACCTGCTGACGGTGTCCACCAGCGACGCCGACAACACCTCGTACCTGCTGGACTACGTGCCGCGGATCGCCGGTGCGATCGTCGCCACGGTGATCAGCGCGGTGGTGCTGCTGCTGATCTCCGTACCGCTGGGCCTGGTCGTCCTGGTCGCCACCCCGCTGGTGCTGGTGCTGCTGCAGGTCAGCTCGCCGCTGATCACCAAGCGGGTCGCCGACCAGCAGGAACAGGCCGGCCGGGCCACCTCGCTCGCCACCGACCTGGTCACCGGGCTGCGGCCGCTGCGCGGCATCGGCGCGCAGGACGCCGCCGCCGAGAACTACCGCGCGGTCAGCCGCCGCTCGCTGGCGGCCACCCTGCGCGCCTCGCGCACCCAGGGCGGCTACCTGGCCGCCTCCACCGTGCTGAGCACCCTGCTGGCCTGCGGCATCGCGATCCTGGCCGGCTGGTTCGCGCTGACCGGCCGGATCACCGTCGGGCAGTTCATCACCGTGATCGGGCTGGCCCAGTTCCTCATCGAGCCGTTCGGCACCCTCGCCGTGGTGCCGAGCTGGATCGCCGAGGCGCGGGCGTCGGCGGACCGGGTCGCCCTGGTCACCGACGCCGGGCTGGTGCTGCCCGAGGGCATCGAGCGACCCGCCGAGCAGCCGTGCGACCTGCGCCTGTCCGGCGTACGGCACGGCCCGCTCGACGGCCTCGACCTGCACGTGCGGCCCGGCGAGTTCGTCGGCGTGGTGGCCCGCCGCCCCGGCGACGCCGAGGCGTTGGTGAAGCTGCTCAGCGTCCCCGCCGACTACCAGGGCAGCGTGCTGCTCGGCGGCTCGCCGCTGGAGCAGGTGGAGCGCGCGCACGCGCGCCGGCTGCTGCTGGTCGAGCCGCACCACACCGACCTGTTCACCGGAACGATCGCCGCCAACGTCGCCGTGCACGGTTCCGGTTCGTCCGGTTCCGGTTCGTCTGGTTCCGGCGGTTGGTCCGGTTTCGATGGGCTCGGCGAGATCCCGGCTGAGGTGCTCAGTGCCGCGGCTGCCGACGAGGTGCTCGCCAGCCAGCCCGACGGGCTCGCCGCGCTCGTCGCCGAGCGTGGCGCCAGCCTCTCCGGCGGCCAGCGCCAGCGGATCGCGCTGGCCCGCGCGTTGCTCGCCCGGCCGCCCGTGCTGGTGCTGCACGACCCGACCACCGCCGTCGACGCGGTCACCGAGCACGCCATCGCGCAGGGCATCCGCGCGCTGCGGCACGGCCCGGAGGCCGGCTTCGCCACCGTCGTGATCACGAGCAGCCCCGCCCTGCTGGCCGCCACCGACCGGATCGTCGTGCTCGGCGACGGCGTGGTCGCGGCCGAGGGCGCGCACGAGGCGCTGGGCGCCAGCGACGAGACCTACCGACAGTTGGTGCTGCGTTGAGTCAGATCCTGCCTATCGCGACCGCCCGGCAGACGCGCGGCTGGCTGTGGGCCGAACTGCGCGGCCGCCGGGCCGAGGTCACCGGGACGCTGCTGGTCGGCGTGCTCGCGGCCGCGGCCTCGATCGTTCCCGTGTACGCCCTCGGCATGCTGGTCGACCGGGTCCGCGCGGGCGCCGGTACCGGCGCGATCGTGTCGATCTCCGTGGTCATCGTCGCCGCCGCGCTGATCGGCGGGGGCGCGATCGGGCTGTCCTCGTACCTGGTCGGCCGGCTCGGCGCCCGGATGCTCGCCGACCTGCGGGAGAGCACCGTCGCGACCGCGTTGCGGCTGCCGGCGCTGGTGCTGGACCGGGCCGGGCGCGGTGACCTGCTGTCCCGGGTCGGCGCGGACATCGCCGCGATCGGCAAGGCCGTCTCCGACGTGCTGCCGAACGTGATCTCGGCGCTGCTGCTGGGCGTGCTCAGCCTGGCGGCCATGGCCGGCATCGACTGGCGGCTCGGGCTGGCCGGCGCCGTTGCCGTGCCGTTCTACGTGGTCGCGCTGCGCTGGTATCTGCCCCGCTCGGCACCCCGGTACGCCGCCGAGCGCAAGGCCGTCGCCGAGCGCTCGCAGCTGCTCGTGGAGAGCATGCAGGGACTGCGGACCGTGCACGCGTACCGGCTGGAGCAGCGGCATCTCGCGGACATCGAGGCGGCGTCGGCCAAGGCGCGCGACATCGACGTCGGCGTCTTCACGCTCTTCACCCGCTTTGTCGGCCGGGTCAACCGGTCTGAGTTCTTCGGGCTGGCGGCCCTGCTGCTGGTCGGCTTCTGGCTGGTCCGCGAGGGTTCGGTGACCGTCGGGCAGGCCTCCGCCGCCGCGCTGCTGTTCCACCGGCTGTTCAACCCGGTGTCGACGCTGCTGTTCACCTTCGACGAGATCCAGGCGGCCGGCGCGAGCCTCGCCCGGTTGGTCGGGGTCGAGACCATGCCCGTGGAGCAGCGCGGCGCGGGCCGGCCGCCGGCGGACGCGGCGCTGACGCTGGACGACGTCAGCTTCAGCTACGACGGCCGCACGCCGGTGCTCCGCGGGGTCAGCCTGCGGCTGGCGCCGGGGGAGCGGGTGGCGCTGGTCGGCTCCACCGGGGCGGGCAAGACCACGGTGGCCTCCATCGCCGCCGGGGTGCTGCGTCCGGACGGGGGCGAGGCGCGGGTCGGTGGCGTGCCGGTGCCGGAGTTGCCGCGCGACACTGTGGCGATCGTCAGCCAGGAGACGCACGTCTTCGCCGGGCCGCTGATCGAGGACCTGCGGCTGGCCCGCGCCGGCGCGAGCATCGACGAGGTTTCAGCCGCATTGGACACCGTGGGTGCGCTGCGGTGGGCGCAGGCGCTGCCCGAGGGCCTGGACACGCTCGTCGGTGACGGCAGCCACGAGCTGACCGCCGCGCAGGCACAGCAGTTGGCGCTGGCCCGGTTGGTGCTGCTGGACCCGGCGGTCGCAGTACTGGACGAGGCCACCGCCGAGGCCGGCAGCGCGGGTGCCCGGGAGCTGGAGGAGGCCGCCGCGGCGGCGACGCGGGGCCGTACGGTGCTGATCGTGGCGCACCGGCTGACCCAGGCGGCGTCGGCCGACCGGATCATCGTGCTGGAGCACGGCGAGATCGTCGAGTCCGGGCCGCACGCGGAACTGGTGGCGGCGGGGGGTCGCTACGCGCAGCTCTGGTCGGCCTGGGAGACGCGGAGCTCGGCGCCGGCGCAGCCGTAGGGCGGGTATCCGTACCGGGAGAGTGGTGACAGCCCGGTAGGCCTGGCGGGAGATCCGGACGAGCCTGGACGGGTGACCACTTCACTCGGAACCCGTCTCCGTCCCGGTCGGCGCCTGCTCTACTGTGCCGCTCTGCTTCCCTTGGCGGCCGCGTCGCTGTTTGCGGTGCCGGTCGGCCGGGCGCGCGCTGCCGCCGGGTGGTGGTTGCGGTTGCGTGGCTGGTTGCTCGGGGCAGAGGAAGCGCCCGGGCGGCCCGGCGTCTTCGTGGTCGCCGGGCACGCGGTGTTGAGCCTGCTGCTTGGCGCCACCGCGCTGGTGCCGTTCGGCGTCTTGCTGGCGTTCGTGTTCCGTGGGGTGTTCTACGGGCTGGTGGATCACGGGCCGTACGACAACTCCTGGGGCGGGCCGAGCCGGGCTGGTGCGTGGTTCGCGCACTTTCTCGTCAGTTTGCCGATGGCCGCGGCGGCGGTGCTGCTCCTGGCTGGGATCGCCGCGCTGCACGGGCGGCTGACCGCGATGCTCGCCGGGCGGCGCCCTGGGCCGTGGATGCTCACGGTGGCGTTGGTGCTGCCGCTGCCGGCGGTTGTGCTCTTCATCGCCTGGCTGCACCAGATTTAGCACGGCGGCGGGTGAGGGCCTTGTTTGGTATCCCCCTTCGCCCCTGGTACGGCAGCCGTTGCATTGGGTCCGGGCGGGCGGGTGTCGTCGATGCCGGTCGGTTATCCACAGGGCTCCTCGACTTGTCGTACATCTGTTCTAAGTTGGTCGGGTGTTGGAGTTGTTGTCCGAGGCCCGCCGCGCCGCCGCCGCGTGCGCCGAAGCCCCCGCCTGGGCGGTGCCCGACCGGGACCTGGTCGGGTGCCTGCAGCAGGCCTGGGCCGGGGTGCAGCAACTCACCGCGGCGACCGCGCATCTGATCTCGCAGGCACAATCGCAGGGCCTGCCACAGGCACACGCGGCGACCAGCACCGCCGTGTGGCTACGCCAACACCTGCGGGTCAGCCCCGCCACCGCGACGCGGCTAGTCAAACTCGCTGACGCCCTGAACACACGGCCGGTGCTGGACACCGCCGTCTGCACGGGTGCCGTCTCCACCGAGCACGCC
>Ga0307516_10002579_pt1 | contig 24056 bp, 13 predicted proteins | sample 19_EM_MG_FD_203310 | JGI IMG/M metagenome (GOLD analysis project Ga0307516, IMG submission 203310) | Populus trichocarpa ectomycorrhiza microbial communities from riparian zone in the Pacific Northwest, United States - 19_EM | ecosystem: Host-associated > Plants > Roots > Unclassified | place...
AAAAAAAATAAAATTTTCTTTCTTTGCTTCAAGTTAATTTTTTTGTATTTTCAAATTATTTTGATGTATTTATATTAAAAATAAATTTTAAAAAAATTAAAAATATATTATTTTAATATATTCATAAATAAAAAATATTTTTAAAAACAACAACTAAATATACTATAAGCTTATTATTAAAAAATTGAAAAACAGGAAGGAGAAAACTAGCAAAGTGAAGGGGGGGAAAAAAGCTTTTCAAGCTTCCGTAATGCTTATGAAGAACAACATTGAGAAAATACTAGATGTCATGTCCGCGCGCTGCTGCGGGCTTGTGGCATGCTTGTGCGTTGTCGTGAACTTATAAAAAAACATAAAAAAATTATACGGAGAAAGACTATTGCAATCTATAATGTTTTCAAGAAAAAACTACAAAAATAATTTTAGAAAAAAAACAAAAGGAAAAAGAAAACATGTAAGGAAACATTGTAACAATCTATAGTATTTTGTGAGGAAATATATAGTTGTAATTCTCAACTAACTCAATATTAAAAAAATAAAATTGACAGATAATTTTGAAAAAATTCATAACAAAAAAAAATATATGGAGAATGATTGTAGCAATCCACAGTGTTTTAAAGAAAAAAAAATACAAAGTTAAATTCTCAACCAGTTTAATATTAAAAAAATAAAAGTAACAAAAATAATTTTAAAAAAAATCATATAAAAAAACAAATATCATAAAAAAAGACTCATGTAGAGAAACACTATAGCAATCCACTACAGTTGTAATTCTCAACCAACTCAATATTAAAAAAATAAAATCGACAAAGATAATTTTGGAGAAAATCATAAACAAAAAACATAAAAACCACGTGGGGAAACATTGTAGCAATCCAAAATGTTTTAAAGAAAAAAAACTACAAAGCTAAATTCTTAATCATCTCAATATTAAAAAAATAAATTCAATAAAGATAATTTTAGAAAAAAAAAAACATGTGAAAAAACATTGTAGCAAAGCAAAAACTATGTGGAGAAACACTGTAGCAATCAACAATATTTTAAATAAAAAAACTATAAAGCTAAATTCTCAATCAATTTAATAGTAAAAAAATAAAATCGACAAAGATAATTTAAAAAAAAAACATAAAAATAAAAAAATAAAAAAAAGAAGAAAATAATTTTGGGGGAAAAAAAAGCTTGTGGAGAATGGAAAAAAAACAAAAAAAAATTGAAAAAAAAACATGCGGGGAATGAAAAAAAAAGGAAAAAGAAAAAGAAAAAGGAAAAAAAGAAGAAGATAATTTTGGGGAAAAAATGAGAAAAAAAACAAAAACAAAAGAAAAGTCATGTGGAGAATGGAAAAAAAAAAAGAAAAAACATGTGTGGAATGGAAAAAAAATGCAAAAAAGAAAAAAAAAACATGTAGAGAAAGCTAAAGTACTTTCCCCACACGTTTTAGAGTATTGTTAATAATAATAAATAAGACACTGAATATGAAAATGAGGTTAAAGGATAATCTAAAAGTTTATTTAAAATATAAGAAATAAGTTATCGCCTCAACAACAAGGTTTTGGAAAGCAATATGCATTTTGTCATGGTGTAGTTTTCTCTCCTAGATTTGGATATTGATAGGGTTTTGAATGTGTTCGGATTAATTATAAAACTATATTTAAAATAGTTGAGAAGTCGCTATCAAGTATTATAATCATTTTGAAACTTACTGGTCTACAAGAATCTGGGTAGAGAGATTAATTGTGCATGGAAAAGATGTATTATCCCAGTGCACCTCACCTAAGATAAACTATATTATTGATTGTTTGATTTTTTCTAAGTCATGTTTTTATTTATTGGTCTCTCTAAAATTCAAAAAAAGTTATCCTTAGTAAGGTGGTCTCTATCTTATGAGGGTAGATCATTTTTAGTAAATAGATTTTTATCTCTGGAGACTCAAGACAAATCTCCTTTAATAAGGAAGTCTCTACTTTATCAAGTTAAAATCTAATCATTCTAAGGTCTAAATTTTAATGGTGTATTTATTTCTATTTTGTATCTTTAATACATGAGGATATACTTTACATTGTAATTTTATATCCTCAAATATTAAAGTCTACAATTAATTTTAATATTTTATTTTTGTCAATTCATTTAATTTAATACTTGGAATATACATTACATTGTAAAATTTATACCCCAAATATTAATTAAACGAATTAATTTTGGTGGTGTTTTTGAAATTTTGGTCAAATCCTAATGGATAATGATAAACTTGTTATTATACCCATTAATTGATTTTTGTATTTTTAAAAATATAATAAAATTCAATTTTTTTATAAAATATTCATGAAAACTTTTAGAATTTGTTCATATGCACACAAATAAAAATATATTTTTGTATTTTCTTTATAAATAATTTTGGATTTTTTTTTTATTTTTCTGAAATTTTAAAGAAAAGCATGTATAATTAATATTGAGTCAGTATCTTACGATATAAGTACATAGCCCAAATATTAAATGAAATGGTTGAGAAACATGCGAGGAACTAATAAATAATTTTAAATTAGTCATTGAATTTTTTCAGAATTTTTAGAAATCATTTGGGATTTGTGTGACAAAATAAAAAAAAATAGCATAGAAAACTGTCAAAAAATTCGTTGACTTTGTGATTTGGAAATCATTTGGGATTTGTGTATTGACATGATATAAGAGATGTTTTGATACTTAATTAACCGTGTTGATGTTAACTAAGGATATGTTATTGATATTAGTTGATTTTATTGACATAACATAAGAGATATTCTGATACTTAGTTACTTGTGTTGATGTTAACTAAGAATATGTTATCAGTATTAGTCGACCATGCCACAAAATATAAAGAAAATACTTATTTAACCATGTTAATGGTAACTAAGGAAGTGTTGTCAACATTAATCAATTGTGTTGATAAAACATAAGAGATGTTCTGATACTTAGTTAATTATGTTGATGTTAACTAAGGATATGTTGTCGATATTAATTAGTTGACCATGCTGACAAAACATAAAAAAATGTTCTAATATTTATTTAACCTTGTTGATGGTAACTAAGGATGTGTTATTGATATTAGTCGACTGTGTTAACAAAATATAAAAGGTGTTTTAATACTTTACTTAAATATATGCAAATCAAACTTTTTTATGTTAAATTCATCAATGCATCTATTATGTCGAGTATATAATATACTAATGGAAAGAAAATTAGAATTGATATAAATGACTATGAATGAACCGTGAAAAATTTAATGGATTAATAAATAAACTGGTGGTATGTTTGAGACATCTATGTAAAATTTATAAGAAGGTGTTTTAAACAAGATATAACAGGATAATTTTTAGATAGGACCTCGTATAAAAAAGGCTCTGCTGAAATTTTATCAAATCCAAAAAAATCTTTTAAATAGTTTGTTTAAATATATTATGAAATATTAAATAGATGCTGCTAAGAAAAAAGTTCCATGGAGTAAAATTTGGTAGTGTTGTGGATGCAAATCGAGCACTGAAATATGTGTAATATCACAATGAAATAATACACATGTTAACTCATCTTCCCTCTAATACAGAAAACATGTAGAAAGTTTGAAAAATAATATAATAAAAACATGATAATAAGTAACTGGTAATAAAAATAATAGAAGAATATGGAGTTATTATTTAAAATAAAAACGTTCAACGAAACGAAAAATATAAGTTCATGTGGAAGTAAATGGGACGGTATAAAAAAGATATTGGATTTGGTTATATATATATATATATGACCCTCATTTCTTGAGAAAAGGATATTGATGGTAAATAATATACATTAGAGGATGAACAGAACGGGGGCAGGTGCAGGTTTGGTGAGCAAACAATAATGATTCGCGCAACCCCTCGTGTTAGGACAAAGATTATACTGTAATGAAAATAATTGTGAGACTCTAGCACTTGATGTGGCCAAATTAGATGAAAAATATATTTAAAAAAATGAAATAATTTTGTGTGATATTGTTTTGTCGAGGACGAATAACCCTAGTGGTGTCAATTTCTTGAGAGGAGAGGAGATGATAAGAACCAATCAAATCTTAATTATTATTATTATTATTAATTATCACTCTTTTCAAATAAGTCTTGATCATGATCATGAGTAACTTATGATCTCAAAAAAGTCAACAAAACTTTTAGTTGGTCATGTGCGCCAAACTATACCATGCCTGCCGCCTGGTTGTAGTCAATTTTTTATTTAAAGCCTATATAGTTTCTTACTTTTGAGAAATTATAAGCCTCCTCCCTCAAATTAAAAATTGTTTGATTCATGATCAGCCTTCTCACATTAATTATATACCATCTATCTTTTTTTATTTTTTTTTTAATTTAGTGTTAACAATTGGATAATCTTCGTATACCAAAATTGAAAATTTCTGCCTGAAATATTCTTCTTTTAACAAGAAAAAAGATAGAAATATAGTAGTGATAATAAGTAAAAATAAGTTTTGATAATCAAATAATTATTAAACTCACCTAATCCTTTTGCGGGTTACCTGGCCTCCTGAGGGTGATCACAACCATGGGTAAGGGAGCACATCATGCCAAACATTTGGTTTAATGGAGCTCATGTGTCTTCCACTATAGGAACAGAGACTGTTAGATCTTCAAAACTCTCAACTTTCAAGAGGCAAATAGAGAGAGAGAGAGAGAGAGAGAGAGAGAGCTCACTTCCTCCATGTGGGAAGGTTGCATTATGTCGCATGCAGCGATTCCCATGCAAAGAAAGTGAGAAATGTCCTAACAGGACAAAAAAATATATCAATATTAAACTAAGTACTAAATAAAACCTTTTATATATATATATAGATTTTCCCGGATTACATAGATTTCCATGATTCCATCTGCATGTTCGTCGATCATGGCTTTCCTTTCCTCTTCTTTCTGTTTGACAAAACTTAAAAAAAGTTCACTTTCAACTACATTATTTCTGTGGACTGTACTGCTCCTCATTTCCTGGATCACCGCTTTCCTCTTGCTAGCTACCTCGACTTGATGAAGCTGTCATTTAGTTTTTCCAAGGAAGTAAAGTTAACTTGGGTTGTTTAGATAAAGTGATGGGGGGGGAGGACGTGTTGATAAGGCAAGGGAGATCTCTGGTTGAGACTCCCACTTATTCTGTAGCTACGGTCATTACAGTCTTGGTTTTTGTTTGCTTTCTCTTTCAACGCTCCATCTACAGATTTGGAAAGGTAAGTCATGTCCTCCTTGTATCTCTATATGCCTTTTAAATGGTTTCTTATAGTAATGTAAAGGGTTCTTTTTTTTTTTTTTTTTGGGGGGGGGGATTTTGGTTTGTTCAAACAAGATGGCTATAGCTAGTGTGCTTAAAGATAGCAGTCACAGCACAGCAGCAACTTTGTAATCTTGTCCTTTTGGGGCCCTATAGTGCTTAGTATTTGGATTAGTTGAGTCTTAAGGTTGAAGAGAACTATAGTTTTGCTAAATGTCCTGTTTGGCTGCTGAGAAAATGTAGGAAATTAAAGGTTTGAGGAAATCTTCATTTTGGATTTTCCAATTTTGTGAAGGTTTGTCTGATTTTTATGTTTTGCTTTTGTACACAGTGGTTGGAGAAAACAAGGAGGAAGGCTCTGTTTGTTTCTTTGGAGAAGATTAAGGAAGGTGTGTGTTTACTATTTACTTCATTAATAGCAGCTGCCAGTTTGTTCAGAAAAAGAAAAGGAAAAGAGAAATTAAGGCATGATTATGCTTGTTGATCAATGATTGAGAGAATGCTATACATTACAGGGTTCATGTGTTAATATCCTTAATTGATTTTATGTGTATATGCTTTTGAGGGTTGAGGCATTTTCGAATCCATGTGGTTGGGTTGTGTCCTGTCAAGTTGGTTTTGTTTCGTGTTTGCCTTTCTCTCCTTCTTGTTCATTGCTGTGTTTTGAGAGTTCGAAGATTAAACATGGTTAGAACTGAAGAGGTGCTGGTTTTCGGTTTCTGGTTTTGATACGCCTTTTGTTTTGCTACTTGTCCCCTTTCTTCCTGTTAGAGCTGATGCTGCTTGGGCTTATATCTCTGCTCTTGGCACAATGTGCGCGGTCGATATCTGAGATCTGCGTGAATTCATCTCTTTTCAGCAGTAAATTCTATCTTTGTTCTGAGGAGGATTATGGCATCACTCAGAAAGTCTTGTTTGAAAATCCATCCCCTTTCCTGAATGAGAGCCATATTCCACCCAAAAGAATAACTACTCAAATATCTCATCAATGTGGTGAGGTAAATTTGCTTTTCTTGTCTTTTGAGTTTTATTAGGTGTGGTGATCGGGAACAAGCCATGGTAAGTTATAGTTTTCTCGATTGCAGGGTCGCGAACCATTCGTCTCACTAGAGGGTCTTGAGCAGCTCCACCGATTCTTATTTGTTCTCGGCATCACTCATGTCCTGTACAGTTGCTTGACAGTTGGTCTGGCTATGAGCAAGGTACTATTATCACCTTATTGATTATTTTATCTCTAGGTTTAAAATGGAGCTTCTAATGTATGCTATATATCGTAAATACTTTGATTCTCAACATCACCAGTTCTTGATGCCTGCCAAGTTTTATTCTTTAGTTAAGAAATTAAAAATCCAAGTTGCTCCAACTCCAAGAAGTATCACGAAGTCATTTCCAACAAATATTATTGTTAGGAATTGGAATTACCTAGACTTTAAATTATCTGTTGTTTGTTTTTCCCCTAGATATCATACTGTATCATGTTAGCGGCTTATGGGGAATCTTTCTTCCAAAGAGGTTAAGTGAACATGGGAAAACAAGTGACCTCTGTATGGTCTTCATCTATTTAGAGAGGACATAATAGACCTACCATCACAACAGTCAAGGGAAAATTCAACCCGTAACAAAACTGAATAGAGGAGGTGAATCCATGCATGCAGACAATCAAACTAGTAGGGATTGCAGACTTAGCTTGTATGTTGTCTTTTCATGCAGTTTGTAGGCCCTCCTTAAACACTGCCGGGGCTTATTATTCTTCTTATTGCATGTCTTCCTAGATTTACAGTTGGAGGAAATGGGAAAATCAGACGAACTTAGTGGCTGATGGGAATTTACAAGGTAAGCAAATTGGATTACTAGTCTAATGAAGGCTCCTAGTGACATCTTACACCACGAAAACTTCTCTCCTGTCATGTCTTTTTCATTTGTTTAATGATGGATAGCCATTTGATACACGCTTCCCTGTTTTCTTCTAGTAGACACCATACAAAACTAGTTGATTTCAGTTATGAGGCCATCTGATACATTATGTGCATCCACATTCCTAATTTAAAGTTAATTGATCATCCGCTTTCTACTCCGCCTAATCTAATCTTTTTTATGGCTATTCCTATGTCACAAGGATATTGGCATCAGGCTAATTGATTGTGGAAATGGATTCTAGTTTGAGACCATGAGATACAACAGTATGCACAACTAATCTTCCATTCGAAGGGAAATCGATCCACATTTTACCACATCAACTAATCTCCTTATAGTTATATCACAGGAACATTAACATATGGTAATCAGTTTTGCCAATTTACTTGAGGTGACGACCTTCAGAGCTCCAGTTCAGAATAGATGGACAAATAGGTCTACATTCTGGTACCAGTGATTGCATTTAGAGGCAAAGAAGAAAGCCTCGCAAGCTGTCTTATAAATGGCTTATTGCACATCTATAGTTAAGTTAGTAGCACATTATGGTCTTACGTTCTTATATGAATTGAAAAAAAAGGACTGAGTTTAATAACAAGAGTTGGATTGTGCAGATATCATGGACCAAACATAGACATTAATGTAGGAATGCTACATCCTGTTAGCCTTATGTATGAAAGTTCCTTTCAATTTTAAGATATCAATCGTATGTCAGTCAACACAAGAAATCTGCCTATTATACAAAATGGTCTGTGTTATGTGCTAATGGCAGCAGGAAGTGTGTGTAGCCTTCTTACTGCAGAACCTTTACTTTTTGTATACTGTTTTTATGCTATTGTTCCTTTCCCCCCACTGTCTAATAAAAATTTCACTTTGATAATATATTTATCCATTTGTTATTATGTGGCATCCAAAATCTCACCATGTTATCTTTCTCTCACTATTATTTTATATAGCAAAGAAAAACAAGGTGATGAGGCGGCAATCCACCTTTGTTTTCCACCACACATCTCATCCATGGAGCAGGAGTCGAGTTCTCATTTGGATGGTAATTTCCTTGCTTTCTATGTGTATGGCTCTTTGTAAAGTTGTGATGTTTTTCCTTGTTTTTGGCAATTATTTCCGGTGCATATATTGGTGGCATCTAGCATTTACTTTAAAACATGTTATGTGAACTAATTTAACATAATATTTGTTGTGAGATCCATTCTTGCACTCTAGTTTGGACATATTGTTGTATATATATTTCTGGCAAGGAAATGGTGTTTGAAGGATGTATGGAGGACTAACCAATATTGTTTGGTTGACACATTGGTTTCCTTTCCTTTTCAATGCTCTTGGCAACCTATTATTTTGAAGTTAAGGTTCTCTGAGTAGGTTGAAATTTTGTTTGAAAAACCTTCAGTTTCCGCAATCTTGCTGTGGTATTTCTTGACTTCATGACAATATAAGAGGCTGAGAAATCTATCTTGCTGTGGTATTTCTTGACTTCATGACAAGTGTTAGAGTTTTGCGGTGCTCATTTTTTTATCCAAATTGATGCATTAGAACCATAAAGGATGACTGGTTGAGTGTTCTATCTTCTTGTTCAATGGTTATGCTATTTCATCTCAATGAGCTAGCACATAAAAGTACAATAAATCTACACAAAACACTTTCGACTCCAACCTTGCAACTGTTGTTTCATGAATTAGCCAACTCAATGTCAATCAAGTACTAACATCCTGAATGCACAAAATAATCAGCAGAATATAGCACATCTCAAACAATTGGCTATTCTATACACTGCTAGTTTTATTGACAAAAGACTTTCCCCCTCATGAAATCAAGCATTCTCCACATCTAGGACTTGTATTATGCAATTGAGCAGTCCTACGAATCAATATCTGGTGGGAAAATGTTACCTACACCAAACCCACAATTAATACTGTTCAACATTTTTGTGTAAGCTAACTAGAACAATGCTCCAGATATTCTTCTGATGATTTTGGTTGTCTGGCAATCAAATGATTCTGAGACTTTTGTTGGAATCGGTATTATAACACTTACTGAAGATATGATGTCTAATGGCCATTCCATTTCCAAGGAAACAGCGCACAGGAAGACTAGTGTATCTTCCACCCATCCTACTTTGGATGACGATCAATTTTGACTTTTGTAGAACAGGGTTGAACTTTGAGTATTTCCTTATTGTCTTTCCTGCTATATTATTTTTTCCTTCATTTTTTTTCTCCCTATGCTCCTTTATTGCCTCATCTGGGAGGGATTCTGACTGTGTTTTACTTGTGAAAATGGTGTGCTTGTGCAGCTTTGCTTCTTTCGACAATTTAAGAGCTCTATAAAGAAATCAGATTACTTGGCACTACGATTGGGTTTCATCACTGTGCGTGTCTAATTTTTCTTGATGTGTTACTTGATTATCTGTTGTCTCTATTTGGCTTTTTCCATCATAGTCACCATACATATTCTAACTTTTATCATTTCCAAGTTGATCTTGTGAATTCCCTTTGAAATTCTCCTTTGTAACATCTGATCCTCATGAAGGAATCTTCAGCGTGTGTACTCCATGCACTTTAAATGGAACTAGTGACTTAATTGTGATTCTATTTTGACAGACTACTGGCACCCAGCTATTTAATATTTGAAAATAAGATATATTCTTGTTTCATGGAAAAGTAGTATGAGATCCAGAATCGCATCTGAAGAATATGGAAGATTTTCAGCAGATTACAGTTGAACTGGTTAATTTTTTGTAGATGAAAATCATCAAGTTTAGTTTCGTGCATGCAAACTCTACCGTGCTAGCAGTTCAATATTATTCTATTTGTGAAGCCTTGTTTAAAAATGCTTCATTGCTAACTGGTAGATCTTAATTCATTTAGGATATGAAAAGAATCAGATCATTATGTTGAATAGCTCTTTGGTCATGTACTTATCCTCCTTTTGTTGGTTTCATTTCATTAACTTTGTGCTGAAGACGTTGTTGCATGTTGTTATCATGTTTTCAACTCTGCAGAAGCACAAACTGCCAATTTCTTATGACTTCCACAAATATATGGTCCGCAGTATGGAAGACGAGTTTCATGGCATCTTGGGGATCAGGTATGTACTCATTTGAATGAATTTTAATTCTTCCACCAATTTCCTCTGATCGAAAAAACTACTAGCTCTTTGCAGTCATTTTCCATTTTGGATCACATACTTGCAGTGTCCCTACTCCCTACAGATTATATTCCAGTCAGACATGGTTCAGCCTTGTCTGCTGAAGTGCCAGGTGGAAAATAAGAAACAGTTTCTATCTTTAAAAAAAACTCATACGGGCTAGGCGATGATTGTCAATTTTCATATACAAAAGAAAGAAACAGGCCTAATAAAATGGGGATGGGGGCTTTGAGAAATTATGGGGAAAACCACCTTTATCTTTCTTGAGTAGGCCAAAATAAATATGCATGCATTTTACCATCTGGAACATCTTGATAGTGGCAGGATAAGACTTCAAAATGGATCTGGTTCCTAATTTCATCGAGGAAGGTGAAGTATAGATTTCATTTTGGATGATTGAAGTTGCACGTGTAAACATGTACTTAATTATGAGATTACATACTTTTACATCGGATGGACACCAGAAATGAAATCCTCATTCTGCGATATAATTATTATAGAACAGTAACCATTACAACCTTTGAAGTTTAAATACCTGTAATCTACCATGAATGCAAAGATTTCAAGGAAATGAACATTGTTATATTGAAGGATGTAAATGTAAAATTTCCCTGAAGTGAAGAAGCAGTATAATGAGTTGAACTGAATCATTTTCCTAAATTTTGTAGCTGGCCACTTTGGGGATATGCAATAATTTGTATCTTCATCAATATCCATGGTAACTTGTCGTTTCTTTTTCTAGCATGTAAAAAGGATATCTCTTTGGTATATGTTAGATTCTACCATTTTCTTTCTGAAAGGTTAAATTCTTTAAATGATCCAGGTTTAAATATTTACTTTTGGCTTTCCTTCATTCCTGCTATTGTAAGTACACATATTCATTCTGTCACTTTACTAAATAGTAACGGCTGCTGCATGATATTTTTCTAACATATATGTTTCACATATCAAAGCTTGTGATGTTGGTTGGAACAAAACTTCAGCATGTTGTTTCGACGTTAGCACTTGAGATAGGGGAACAAACAGGTCCATCCATTGGGAATCAAGTAAAGCCACGAGATGGTCTTTTTTGGTTTGGTAAACCGGACATATCGTTGAGGTTGATACAATTTATCATATTTCAGGTGATGATATTGATTTATATCATGTGTCAGATATATTGATCTCTTTGTGTTTCATACAGTTCTTCTCATTTGTTTTCTTGCCCTGCATGCAGAATGCTTTTGAGATGGCAACCTTTATCTGGTCCTTGGTAGGTTTGAGCCCTTTTTCTCCTTTCTGTGGGTTTCTGTATTTCTAGTGTCTAGGGGTTAGAAAAATTATTGTCTATATGTTCATGAGAATCGGGATGGTTCGCATTGTACCTAAGGCTTCGGATGTTAGAGAGAAACCGGTTCTTGAAACATGGTATAGCTTATGCAACTTCTGAAAAGGAACTCGTGGATAAGTTGACAACATAGATGGGTTAGCGGTGCTTGTTTCTTGTTACATCTCAAATGTCTCTAACTGTCCATTTATTAAATAGCTTCAGGCTTTGGAAAGCAAAAGCTGATAGGTCCTTTTTTTTGTCCTTGAGGAGAATGAACTCTCATATTATCTATTCTTAATTATGAGTTTTCTAATTTCTTTGTGTTTAGTGGGGATTCAAGAAAAGATCGTGCTTCATGAAAAACCATCTCATGATAATCGCTCGGTTAGCTTCTGGGTATGTTCCCTTCCTAATTTTGAACTTACCTTGCAGATTTTCTTCAAGTTCTTCCGCTGGTATTGCCAATACATAAGGTTCCTGTATTTTCTAAGTTATATAATGATCTGGTTATTTGATCTCCTTGTATTAGTCCTCCACAAACATAAAGACACCACAGATTCAGTAACAATATATCTCCTTGTTTCTTCAAGTTGTTTATTCAGAATATTAATTTGGTCAGAGGAACCGGTTTTCAGCCGTGCACATGTAAGATAATCTCATATTAACTTTCTTAAGAATATCAGGATAAAAAATGTATGCTATCTGGTGCGAATATGTATCCAATCAGTTACATACATAAGATGAAATCCCTTGTCAGTTACACATTAGAAAATATAGAAACCTAGGCTTTTGTCATCAAAGTTTCCTTCCATACACCAGAGGTTATCATGCATGCAAGGCCAGCGAAAATCCCTGTTGCTCACCGCCCAATAGCTATGACAGCAATGAAGTAAATCCTTGGTGTTGTCTGTCTAACATGCTTCTTCAAGCAATTCGGCAACTTAGGCCACAGTGGCTTCAGAAAATCTTCTTGTTGCAGTTTCTATTGACTCTGAGCTGCAGACGAGATAGTCTTTTGAAGAGAGAACAGTTCCATGATGTACCTTTTCCCTCTCACAGGGGGGTGAGCAATCACAGGCTGATATTAAAGTTTCTCATTTCATGTCTTTCTTTTTTCTTTTTAACTCTCATGTCGTAACTTTTGTTTTCTGTACATAGTGATGCCACAAGCACCCAACCAATGTTCATGTGCATCTAACCTGATTAATTAGCACTTTTGTTTTTTCCTGAAAATCCAACAACAAAGAAAAAGTTTTTGTAATTTTGATTTTGAGTGTGTTAGTAGTAAGAACAGGTTGCTGGTGTTGTCCAATTGCTTTCGAGAATTTCTACCGTTGGCAGTTAATAATCTTTGGATTTCAGTGACCATCTTATATTTGTAAATGCAGGGTTCTAGTTCAGATCTGGTGTAGCTACAGCACAGTGCCCTTGAATGTCATTATTACACAGGTTTGTGCGATTCCTTTTCAATGTTAGATATGCCATCTTTTCACATTCCATTCAGAAGAGGGTTCATTGAACCTTTTTCACCATTCAGATGGGATCACGGTTTAGGAAGGCATTGGTTGCTGAGAGTGTTAGAGATTCTCTGCACAGCTGGTGCAAGAGGGTGAAGGAGAGGTCTAAACGCGACTCGGCAGCACTCTCAGTTGCTACAAGATCAGTATGTTCACTAGATACAACTATCGATGAGCAGGATGAAATCACAGTGGCATCCGGGACTCTATCGCGGTCCTCTTCCCTAGGTTCTTTGAATGAGGTAACTGTAGCCCCACCTCATGAACAAGAAGAGGCAGAAGAAGATGCTGAGACCTCAAATCCACACCAGGATCATCACCAACTTTCACTGCGGATAGAAGAGTACTTGAATGATACTACATTGCAGCCTCCACCGATTATCGATGAAGAGGATGATGATTTGGGCGATGAAGAGGGATCAAGAGCAGAGACTCTTATAGAATTATTTCAAAGGACTTGATTATTTTCTAGACAGCTTTGTTCATGGAAGCTTCATCGTCCAAAATTATGTTACTACTCGTTTATGAGGCTGACAAACGTTTCCTTATTCTGCCAAAACATTGAGGAGTTTTTATGTAGTCACTAACTGGTTTTTTTCTCCCACGCGAGGTGCAATTTTTTGAATGTGTGTGTGTGTTTTTTTGTACGAAAACATATTTTTTATTATTAGTAGTATTGTTTTTTATATATGTAGTCATATATAATTAACAATTCACTAAGTAATTATTAATATTACTATTAAAAACTATAGATTTATTTGAAAACTATGTTAAATAGGATAATAATTTAAATATTATTTTATTTATAGTAAATTTTATTCAAAACTTTTTTAAAAAATAAATTAAAAAAATTGATGGGTAATCTATAAATAAATAAATAAAAAGATGCCTAGGCATAGGAGGATGGCCCACATGCCTTTCCTAAAATAAAAAAGCACAGGCATCCGCTTGCTTGGCTTGCTTTCTTTCTTTTCTTTTTTTTCTTTCTTCAAGGAGTGTAAAATATATTATTCACCCTAATTTTTTTTATAAAAAAAATTTAAATTCTTATCATTTTTTCCCAAAATCAAGTTTCAAGATTTTTTTTACCCTTGAAATCTACTTTTTCAATTTATTTTTACTTATAAACGTCTTAAAAATATCTCAAAAACTTTATTAAACTCATTTTTAATTTAAAATACCTTTCAACCGGTCTAAAAACTAATTGGATTGAATTAAAAAAAAAAAAATTCTTAAGCCTCATTCTAATTTTTAAAACTAAATAAATAAAAAAAGCTCCAAAAATCTTATATATAAGATGAATCCATTAATACAAAGATCAATTTTTTTCAAATCAAAATTTGCCTGATCAATCTCTTTCTATCTCTTCTTATTTTTTGATAATTTTATCTCTCACCTCTCGATACTTATGGACTGAAATATAAAAAACAATTTTAGAATCAAAACATAAACTCCTAAAATTTTAGGACCAAATATGTGTAAATTAAAACTTCAAAGACTAGATTGAGAATTTCCATGCCTTTTGAGCAATTGACTCTCTTTTTTTTTTTTATCTATTTTTATCTCTAATCTTTCAAAAAAAATTTAACTATAATCTTAAATTTAATTTTATAAAATCGATATTTAATCTTCCTCCACACTTCTCACACACAAAAACATGAAGGAACGAAAAAAAAAAGCATTACTCAATGAGCAGGAAAAGACTTATTCTCTTAATTTATAGTTGTAGTTGCAACTGTAATTCTCTCGGTACAGGGCTCTTCTTGCCTTCCCTTACTTTTATCTGTGGCATAGAGAAGATCTTAGCCCAACTAAGCTAAAAGGCACCTGGTTGCAAGTGAAGGCCACTAAGGCTGTGTTCGATACTGTGTTTTTAAGCTAAAAATGTTTCAGATTAAGCATCCAAAACAAATCCATTTTTACAGAAACACTTGCAAATTAAAGTACACGTCTGTGTGCGTGAGAGAGAGAGAGAGAGAGAGATCCATGGCGGTTGAGGAAACAATCCCATACACTAAGATTTATTAAGTAAACGCAGTTTCATTTGAGACTACAAATGAAGGAAGAAAAACTTGGGACAAATTAAATTACATGCTCAGTAACAGTAGAGATAACAATCATAAAATCCACCCCCCCTGCCGGAACACCACCGACGACACAAACAGAAAGAGATCTTATTTAACCGCTAAACTCTTCCTCTTTGTGTGTCTCGATGACAACATCAGACGTAGGATAAGCAACACAGGTGAGAACCCAGCCTTCCTCTATCTGGTCATCATCAAGGAAGCTAGCATCAGACTGATCCACAGTCCCCTTCACAATCTTGCCAAGACATGAAGAGCATGAGCCAGCCCTGCATGAGTAGGGGAGGTCAATCTCTTCTGCCTCCTCAGCATGGTCAAGGATGTAGATGTCATCGGGGCATGCAAACTCCTTCTCACCATCAGGAGTGATGAGCTTCACCGTGTATGCTGCCATTGCTTTAACACGTCCTCCTCGACTGGCTTTCAAGCCAAGAAGAGACTCCCCCACGTTGGGAAGTGCCCGTAGGCTTGTCACTGGCACCCGGCGAGTAAACGATGTGCTGACCATGGCGCTGGAGAGGGCTGCTGTGGTGGCCATTCTCTCTGTCTCTCTCTCTCTCTCTCTCTGAGTCTGGGAGGCTGGACTGAGGCACTGCTAGTGTTAGAATGATAAATGGTAGGTTTGTGGAAATGGTGTGGTTAAGAATAGGAGAAGTCAAGTGGCATACAATCCTATCTGCCAAATGGCAACCTTTGGTGGCTGGCGTTATCTTTCTATTATCACCACACAGTCACACACACACACACAGGTTCACCATTCTTCACCAATACTGTGGCTGGCACAATCCCATGACAGTTTTTGGCATCTTTTGACTTGTTTTGCTATCATTTTTTATTTATTTATTTGACGTTAAAAAAATATTTTTTAATCGGATTACTAGCAAATAAATACCAACTCCTCTAAAAAAAAATATTATTATAATTATAATTATTATTAATAATAAACTCTAAGTCGCTTTTGGGAGAAACATTATAGCTTAAATTGTGACAATTTTTTTTAATTCTTGAGTTTTTTTTAACCAATTACATCATTTTAGGATAAATTAAAAACCAATTACTTCAATTTATTAAGCAATGACAAAATTAAAAGAAAAGGACTGGAGGTTGAAAGAAAGGGATTGAAGTGAGAAAACAAAGGAAATAGATGGTAGTTTCAAAAATAACATGAGAAGTTCTCTTTGGTTCTCATATTTTTCAAATCTTAAAATCTTGGTCCCTTGATTTTTCAAAAAATCAGTTTCATTTTCCTTATTTTTTTGCCTTTCAAAATGGACTTGGTGAGCTTGCTTGGCTCATTATTAAATATAATCTAGTATATAATTTGTGTTTTGAGATTATATATTTATATCCACATGTATTTTTCAAGTTTTCAATTTATTTTTTAGTTACATATCGTTTGATTTTTAAGTGGTTTTCACATAAAATAACAGTATTTTTTTTAATATGTACAACCTTACATGATATTTTTTTCTCTTTAATTTTATTCAATTGATTTCATGTGTGTCTATTCTATAATTATTTAATTAATAAAAAAATAATTTTAATAAATAAAATAATTAAACACAACATGTCAAATGACCTATAAACACAATAAGTTAAATAATATGTTGCGAGATCAAATATTTTAATTTATATTTATTACTTGATTTTTCTAATTTCATCTTTAATTATCATTAATGATTTTTTTTCATTTATTAACGTGAATAATTCTCGATTTACTTAATTAAATACAAAATGTTTAAGACTTTTATTTTATTTTTGTTAAAATAAACATTAGAAAAGCCTGCAAATTCAATTTTTCTGCAGGAAATTTTTTTTTTATATTATGACCACAGGTCAAATAGCAAGTAAATTTTCTAAATATTGATTTCAAAATACACCTTAGAAAACCAATAAAGAAAATGCACTGTACCGTCCCTTTGAAATGAATGGTTGGGATATTTTGAATCCTTAAGCAACTCGTCGTTCTTTTTTTCCCGTCGCTGTACTACAAGGAACTTCAGCCCAGCCACGCATCATGCTACGAACACCACATAAAAGAATGTGAATACCATTGGTCTAATCATCATGGACTTTTCCAAACCCTAATGTTCCACATATCACAAAATTCATGGCCAAAAATAAACCACACCACATTTTTTCCAGGGCCAGACAAAATTGCACTCGCTTGGCTCTCAATGCCCAGGGATTTAGCAGAGTTCAAAGCGAGTAGAGATAACAACACAACACGAGGTAAATCTGAAAGAGCAGATATAGCTTTTAAAAATGCATGGCTGTGCATTCAAGGGTTCAAATCGTGCTTAGGAATCAAGAAAACTGGCCTTGTCAGGATTTTGTTTCTCATGAACAAGTCGAACACAAAGTTACAAGAAAGTTCAATGTCAAATTACTTGGCAGAAACAGCAGAAAATAGCAGAGTTTTGCAGCAGAGCAAGATGCATTCCTGAACCTAAACATGACCGTTCTTCCCAAGATCAGTGAACAGTAAAAACAAATTCAACAAAAATAAAAAAAGGATAATAGGCATCCGTCCTTTGTGCTGCGCACCTACTTCCATAGCAAAACGTATAGCAAAACGACAGGTGTTTGATATATTTTTCTAGCTTCACAGATTACAAAACAATATCTCAATTCTAAATTACGACTATCACTTACAGCAGGGGAAGAAAACCAAAAAATATCTCAGGGCTTCCCTTTGTCCAGAGAAAGAATAAATTTATACCCGATCCCAAAACCCTGTTCCATCATCTGTTGCGTTGTTAAGTCCCCCATACATGAACGGAGGCTTCATCTAAGAAATTATTGTCTCAACAATAAGAACATGCTCTGATGAAGCACAATCAGGTCTAAATTTTGTCGGTGAAGTCCTAGTCGCATTTAATGTTCTTATAGATCCTCCTCACAAACAAATTGGAGCCTAGATAACCAACAGCTCCTGCACATGCAAATAAAAAAAAGCATATCAATCATTAAGAGGGAAGAACAAAAGGGCATGATTAGGGCATCCTTGCTCCCTGGTCACTTAAGTCTCAAATTGCATCAATCACTACCCAAATTGCTAGTATTTGCTCTCTACTAGCAACTTATTGTCTCGGTGGGGCTCGTCACAAATTACTACAGGACAAACTAACAAGTATAATCTGTTTCCCATCAGAAACAAGAGGGGAAATTTTAGTGAGAATAGACATTAGAATAAGTCAGCACTAATGCAACAGTGACTGCAGTATTATGCATTATAAACAACAAAAATATCAAACTCACCACAGAGAATTCCCAATCCAAGACAGAACATCAAAGTGTATCCAAAATAGAAGCTGGTCTGGAAGAAGCCTGACATCTTAGTCTTCACGGAGTAGTAATATATTGAGTACAAGTACACATAAACAGCTGTTGAGGCAGCAGAGAAGAATGAAGTCCACTGCCAGTGATAGTTCTCCGCATTAAGCAAGAAATATGTCCCCACTATTGTTACACAAACTGTTACAATAATGAGAATCAGGAAAACAAGCAGCATAAAGCCGTATACATAGTACACCTGTCAACCAGTAACAGCAGCAAGGTTAGTACGGCGTCAAGCAGATACATTGCTTAATCTGTATTATGCATTTGTTTTCCAGTTCTCATAAACAAAAGACTTATGAGTGATCAGAAACATTTTAATGCACATAAAACCTATCTGAACAGGCATGCCACTCAATACAATAAAAACTAAGATAGGGTACCCAAGAAAACAGTCACTCAAGTTTAAATTGGATTTGAACACAGAATGGTTAGCATATATTATATTTGCAACATGCTTTTTCCGAGCAGGAAAAAAATTATGTTGAAGTTCTTCATTCGTTTTAAAAGATTTGGCCAGACATAGATAAGCATGTCCATGCCCTTGTGAAATAGAACTCCAAATAGGTTATTAAACAACAAGGTTTTATAGAAAATTAAATTCGCTTGAAGTCTGGCAACGTAACAAACTACCGTCATACACATTAGATGAAAGTTTTAAGCCTTAAACTTATACACGATATTTGCTCCACACAAAAACAAGTGAAAATCAAGGGTATCAAGAAACAATCATTATACACGAGATTAATATAATTTTACTTGTTGCAATAAAAAATAAAACAGATATGTTCACCTTGTAATTCCAGAAGGATGTGAAGACAAAGTACATCTCAATGAATATGCTGCCAAAGGGCAAAAGTCCTCCCATCATTGAGACCACAGATGGTGTGAGGTACCATTTCTTCTCAGGAATTGGACGGGGAATGGTTTTCACACGACATGGATTGTTTGGAGCACCACTCCAATTTCTTCCAACAACAGTGCCAAGAAGGGCCAGAGGGAAGGAGATGAAAGCCCATATTACAAAAACAACCACCATGGTGCCAAAGGGAATTGCAGCTAAAGATCCATAGAATATAGCAATTGTGTTCAGGATGAACCCAATGCCAAAGCACATGCATGGAAATAGACAGGCAGTGAGAATCATCGACTTGATCCAACTTTTACCTGGCAGCCAAAATAGAGCCATAAGCAAATGATAAAGGACGACAAAGAGAACAGAAAATCAGCTGACTAATGGACAAAGATGCATACCTCCATGGCGAGAATACATCCCCCCGCTCACATAACCAGCAATAAATGATGTGAGAGCATAACATACTATGAAAGTCGTGACAATTGCTCCTCTCCTGCAACACATAAATAGCATCAAACATTACCTCACAAGCAATGACTGAAAGGGAAGAACAAAGATTACAGCAAGAATACCCCAAACTTTTTTGCTGGTTAAAGTTTACATCACTTGGTTTCAAGACATTCAGTATCCAACAAAAGACCAATTTTAAGAGGATGAAGTTGACTATATCCTCAGGTCAATAGACAAAGATTAAATCAACATTCTAATTAAAAAAACCATTTAAAAAATGTCTGTCATCTCCCGTCCCTTCTCTTCACTTCTACAGCATTTTCAGCAGCCAAGCAAATCCAAACGGATTCAACACAACCATCAGTATGTGATACAATGATTCAAAGACGCAAGCATTCATAACAAACCCAATATACATGATTCATTATCATAGAAGAATGAAGTTAAATTTGAAAGGCTCAAAAAGATGAGATCTCCACGCCTCTCAATTTCAGCAAAAGATACCACAATGAAAGATGAGGATGCACAGTAAAACTAAATTTATTGTTAAATGACAAAATCCCCAACACAGCAAGCATAGCCTGAAATGACATTAACCAAATGAATATCATTCTATGTCTATCTGTAAATATATACCGAACCTAATCCAAGCATGCAACCAAGGTATTCCAAGAATCCAAAGTTGTGACTCATCCAAAATCCTTGCCAGAAAAATCTCAAATGTAAATCCAGTCATTAATTTATTTTATGCCAATTGAAGAGCACCATTCTCACAGCACCAACTGCACCAAATCCATATTTCCTAACCCACCGGCGCCCTGATGTCTGAAGGCGATGTCAACATCAGAGGTGGCAGAAATATCAGTTATGACCATGGATCCATCTTTTACAACTTTAGGCACCACTATTTTGCAAGCGATCATTGAAAAGAACACAGTCAAAGGCATCCTCCATCTCCACAATAACCCTCCCCTCAGATCTCCCGCTGATAAACCTTAGTCAAGAACATCGTAGTTTCGGGATGACAAGTAGGTGGTGGTTGAATAAAGTAGAAATGAGGGGTACAGGTATGCTAACTGTTGAGGATCAGTTGGGTAAATGTTACCTGCAAAGAGATGCACGCCCCTTGCAGATTTATGTTTGTTATGGTTCAGTGGCTTGTTCAATGAGAAAAAGATTAAGGCAAATGAGAGGGTTGTTTGAATTAAACAGAAAAAAGATGATTTAACAAGCAAGTCAAGATTGGCCACTGTAGATGTCCTAAGTAGATGAACCTAGGGCACTTTGATTCCATATATGGAATAAATAAAGGCACTATTTGATGTCAACACATATTTGACAATCATTTAACATGTAGCTTGCAGGATGACTTAAGTACTAATCTTAAATGGAGACCATTTTAAAGAAGATAGTGCAGAGTATAACAAGAAAAGAAGTTCAAGATAACAATCTTCAAGGAAATTGCAATCGCCAATATGCACCAGCGCTATAATACAGAAAAATGATAGCTGCAATGGATTGTTAGGTCAAATATTAAGTTTACCTGCTGATGATAAATTATAAAACATATAAATATGATAAATTGTATAACATGGGGTAATATCTCAACATACCCGACATACAACGTTCCAACAATTGCCATCAAGATGACAAGAAGCACAAGCATCGCTAGCTGAGCACCTGTTCCAACGACAGCTGAGAGAACAACCAAACTGCGAGGTGGCCGGAAAACATCCCCATGAACAAGTTTCCAACCAGTCTCCTCACTAACATCTCTTTCCTGAGAATGTCAGTATAATTAGCACAATTAACAATATATTGATAAATAAAAAAGAGAGTAATCTGACCAGTCAGAATCTACAAGAATTCTCTATAAAAACACCAAAGATTAAAAAATATTCACAATAAACCCATTATTTAAACAATAACAAGAATCGGGAGAAGTATACCAAAGACTCCACCAGATCATCATCATCCCGAGCATATTTTGCATAGTCATTTCTAAGTGTCCGCATCAAAATCATTGACACTAAACCGGTGAGAAAGATAACCATCATGAATGAATTGAAGATGGAAAACCAATGGATCTGCACTTTCAAATGCATTTATAACTAAATAAGTAAAATTAAACAAATAGACAAATTACACAATTAAACAGCCAATAATCCAACCCACAATCAAAAGTTTTTGTAGAACTAATGAAACAATGTAAATCAAGATAGCAAACAATGAGAAGCACAATACTAAACCAATGTTACCTGATGCTCAAAGAAGGGGTAGTCCAAGTAAACATCAAAGCGACGTGCAAAACTGACATTAGTCAAAGACCATTTGACAGAATATGTCATCTCCAACACTGTCCCAGCTTCAAGGGGCTTTGGATTCTCTTGTGTGAGATTGACATGAATAATCTGCAAGCGAAGATGCTTTTAGCATTGATGAGAAAAAAAAATAGCAATGCCATTAATAGAAAGTCATATGGAAGTTCAGGAACCACAAACCTGATCTTTATTATATTTGATAGTGATGCTCTTATGCGTGAAAAGGAGATGCTTTCCATTATCACTGTTCTTATCAGGACGCAATTCACCCACAAAACCTAAAATATAAATAAGGATATATTCAAGAATAAATTATCCAGTCAAATTGAGAGAAAAGTACAACAATGTAAGTTCAGTGAATACATACCCCATAATGGCAGATCATCTGAACTTGCAATCAGAATCCCAAAGATCACAAACCAGAGACAAAAGGACAGAAAAGTAAACAATGAGCATCCCAGTATACAAAGGAAACTTAGTTCCAAGATATAATTTAAAAGATCATGTAAACCTCCAAAAAAAAACCCACATGCACACACTCATGCTGCTTGATATAGGGAAACAGAGGGAAGGAAGCACAAACAGAGTAGAGGAATCTTGACCATTAAATAAACAGAAGCCTTAACAAACTGATATCTAATAAACATATGCACCACAACACTTTCATCCACACAAACAACACATCTGAAGAATACAGCTCAAAACATACCAATGAAGAATTCGAACCAATAACTGTTCTCAATTGCATCCTTGAATTGTTTGACCTTTGCTTCATCAAGTTCAAGCTGACAAATAACAGCTTTGTCCACATTCTCTGTTAAAAACAAAAATAAGAAAAGAAAAGGACGTCAAATTAAATGCAACAACAAACATATGGTCAGATTCCACCAGAAAAGTTAATGCACAAGAAAAGAATTTATGTACTCGCAAACTTTAAGTCAATCTGGCTATCAATAAGCTCATTTCCACCAAGGACCTCGCCAAGGCCACCCCATTTGTGTGTCCCATCATTGCTAGATGGATGGCAAAATGGAAGGCTGTAATAGTTGTATGTCTCTTGTGGATTGTTATAAGGACCCACTTTGTTTACCCAAAGCTTAACTGCTTCTTCTTGTCCATACTGCAGATGTAATTTTATAAAAAAAACTTGTCATTGGAGAATAAATTAAAAGCATAGCAAGAGATTGGTTGAAGAACACATTTCATTTAAATAAAACCATCAGGACAATCATAAGAGGATTCAAGCTAGTTAGCTCATACAAAGACAGGAAGCACATCTTACTGTTAAGATATCAAGACAAGAAACATCACTTTACTCTCAAAAATGGAATCTGTCTCCCACTCTAGATAGTTGGTCACTCTTCCTAGTCTGCTCTCGTCATCGAAAATCACGCCATAGTCAAATTTTCCCATTCCTCACAAACATATGTATATAAAAAAAACAAATTTAAAGCAACTACAAGATGTAAATATCATCACACTAAGTCACACGTCCTCTGAACGACAAGATAAAGACGAAACACTACAGCTAACAGTCATTCCCAAAATCTTTCCTTGAGAAAATTCAACTTCAATTGCTCCTGATTAAGTTCATCCTATCCATTAAACAAGGTGCATTGAACCAGCAAAGTGAATTTCCGCATCAAATCTTGCCAACCAACAAACAAAACACCTTTCACAACGCAATGTATAAGCTGTCATTTGCAAAATTGAGACTCGGTCAAGAGGTGTTTTTTTTTTTAATAAAAAGAGTGTTCCCTAATGAGAATTAAGCCAACGAATTCCCTATAATGTAATCCAAAAGGATCAGTCATAATCAGATCCAACTTTCCAATAATT
>Ga0307516_10002581_pt1 | contig 24053 bp, 31 predicted proteins | sample 19_EM_MG_FD_203310 | JGI IMG/M metagenome (GOLD analysis project Ga0307516, IMG submission 203310) | Populus trichocarpa ectomycorrhiza microbial communities from riparian zone in the Pacific Northwest, United States - 19_EM | ecosystem: Host-associated > Plants > Roots > Unclassified | place...
CACGGGCGCGTATTCATCACATGACGTTGTCCAGGGCTCTCTGCGCTAGTCCATATGCGCGCTAGCGCGCGCTTGCATGCGGCTAACGTCGCTTAGATGTTTACCTCTTAAGTGAGATAATACGGTAACCCACAAACGACGCCTGAACCCCGCCAAAGCATGTGCAGACTGGTACCGAGGAAAGTGGGTCTGCCCCGAATGCCAGGTCCTCGTGAACATGGAAAACCACCACCTCTGCTGCAGCACTGCAGCCCCACGTGAAACCTTGGCGGACATCATGCCACCACAGGAAGATCAGGAAAACATAAACACCGCGGCCGCGACTGCGGCACTACCGGACAAGCAACTCGCCCTTCTGGGGGAAATCGTCACCATGATACATCAAACAACCACCCGGAACGCCCGCCACAATCACGTCGTACACCGGACGCTCACCCAGTGGACGAAAAAGTTACACTACGCGGACCAACAGCAACTCGAGCAGATGACCAAAACCCTGGGAGCCATCATCACCGAACAACAGTGAATAAACAAAAAACTCCATGCCCGGCAGCACACTAGCCGGCCTGTCCGTATCTACCGGACCCCCATCCGCCGCCGGATCCTGACGACCCGACATAACCTCGCCGGAGCTTCGGTCTGGACAGGGGACGTACTGTCATGAACCTGGTGCGACAGGCTTCTTGGCGCCGGCGCCGGCGCCACTCTCACCCTTATCGCCCTGTGGCTCGTCCTCGTTTCCGCTGCCATAGCTGCGGTCATCCTCCACGCTTAGGCGCCTCGACCGATCTCCGCCATATCGCTCTGGTAGCGATATCCCCGACCGCTGGCTGGTCTAGACCTCTCTACTTCGTCTCCGTTATGTTACTTGCGCGTCGTTTCTCCTGTCCGCTACGTTTGTTGTCTCCCATTGATTGAGCTTATGCATCCTTCTCCCATGTTCGTTATGAGTATTGTTTTCCCTTGATTAAGTTGTACGTCAGTCTTCCTTTCCTTTACTGTTACTGCTTGCGCGTCCTTTCTTCTGTTGCCGCGAGTAGAGTGTTGGCCGCGCGGTGGCCGAGTGCAATCAGGTGTTTTCCTTGGGCGCGGCGATCGAGTCATGATGTTAGACGGAGGAACTGTGTCAGTCCTGCGGGCAAGCTGTGATTCCACAGAGGGAAGGAAAAGTATAAAGGAAGGGCGCGGTAGCTAGTCTGGAGATTCTTCTCCACGCAATCTATTATCTCTCTCCACAGACCTATCTCTCTACCCCCGTGAACCGGTGCTGCGACCACCCCCTGTAAGACTCCAGGGAAGTAAAGCGAAGCCGAATACCGCAACAATACCACGCCGGGCATGAAGAGATTAGGGTGAAGCCGAATACCGCCACAGCAAAGCCGAATACCGCAACAATACCATGCCGGGTGTGAAGAGATTAGGGCGAAGCCGAATACCGCAATGATACCACGCCGGGCGTGAAGAGATTAGGGCAAAGCCGAATACCGCCACAGCGAAGCCGAATACCACAATGATGCCACGCCGGGCGTGAAGAGATTAGGGCAAAGCCGAATACCGCCACAGCGAAGCCGAATACCACAACGATACCACGCCGAGCGTGAAGATATTAGGGCAAATCCAAATACCGCCGCAGCCAAGTCGAATACCACCACCGCGAAGCCGAATACCCCAACGATACCATGCCGAGCGTGAAGAGATTAGGGCGAAGATGAATACCACCACAGCGAAGCCAAATACCGTAACGATACCACGCCGGGCGTGAAGTGATTAGGGCAAAGCCGAATACTGCCACAGCGAAGCCGAATACCGCAACGATACCCCGCCGGGCGTGAAGAGATTAGGGCAAGGCCTGATACTGCCACAGTGCAGCCCAATACTGCCGAGTGGCGACCAAGACTACGTTACCTGTCGAGCAGCATGGGCTAGCGAGGCAGGATCTTGACAGCGAGGCAGATACGGAAACAGTAAGGAAGCAACAAGGAAAGCATATAAAACCAGAAACGTGACAAGGAGAAGGAGAGACACAAGTAATAAGCACAAGGTGAGTTCGCAAGGCAGACACATACGAAAAGGAAATGGATCCTGGGCGTCCGGTGACCGGGTCATGGTTTTGTGGGACATTGCTGCCGGGGCACTGTTGGAGGGACCAGGATGAGACGCCTAGGCGCGTAGGACAATGACGGCGGCAGCAGAGATGAGGAACAGCCACAGGGTGACCAGCATGAGGGCCGCGCCCGTGGTGATGCCGAGCCTGTCGTGCCAGATTTGTGACAGTATGTCCCCTGTCCAGACCGAAGCTCCAGCGAGCTCAGGTCGGTTGAGAGCTAGTGGGCGGCGGTAGATTTGGATGGGGTGGTTGGCCTGCTGCTGGGCTTGGATTTGTTTTTGATTCAGTCACTGTTGTTCGGTGATGATCTCAGCCAGGGTGTGGGCCATTGTCTGGAGTTGCTGTTGGTCTGCTGCGTACTGGTCACGCATGGTTTTGGTCAGGAGGCGCTGGATCCCATGGTTGTGGCAAGCCTCCTGGGTGACGGTTTGATGTATGGTAGTAATGATCTCTCCTAGGAGGCGGATTTGTTCATCCTGGAGGGTAGTGCTGGTGGATGCGGCTGTGTCGGGGCTCGGTGTGACAATGGGACGTTCGGTCAACGTCGGAGTGATGGTAATATCCAACTAGTCAGGTTTCTTGATAGTCACAAAGGAGATGGGGTGCATGTGGTCTTCGCCGGCGTTCAATTATTATACAAGAATAACTTCCCCAATGACCTTTCTTCCAAGTTCGCCCACCGTTAGGGGATTCACAGCAAATAATATAAGGGGTTCTGTTCGATATCTGCAGGGCCCGCTGGCTGCGGCTTGAGCACCGGATCGTACTCTGCTCCGCGGCAACAGCTCACTCGGTAGACGGCGTGGTGCGTCCGGCAGCTCCAGCGGCGATGTGCTCGGTTCGACATGGGTCTGGCGTTTTGCCTGACAGCTCGCTCGCAGCGCTTCGCTGGATGGTTCGATTGGAGACGGGCCCGGCGTCCTGCCCGACGGCTCACTCGTATTGCTTCGGTGACTGCCAAGTGGCTCGTGCGACAACTGCCTCACAGGTAAGATAAGGAAAGGGATACGCTCACACACCAGACCCTCTTGGGTGCGGGCCAGGGCCCGAAGTTACTCGTCCTGGTCGGTCTGATGATAAGGGGAGATGAGGTTTCATGCGGGTGAGCGGGGTGCTTACAACCAGACTCTCTTCCGTGTACCTTTTGGGGGTGACGTGGCCTCATCTGGCGGGGAATCGGCCCAAGTCCGGCAGTACCGCTCCTTTGCTAATCTTCCCAGAGTTTTAGAATTCGTACAGCCAGTCTCGGCCGTAAGCTAAACTCTGTTCCTTATCTCCCGCCTAGACTCTAAAGCTCCTCACGTATCCTTCCATCTCCTTCACGATCAACTGTCATCCCGCTTGCGGTGCTTGGGCGTATCTGTGCTTCGGTGGATGGTGTGACACATGCCCGGCAGTGTGCCAGAGGACTTGCATATATCGTTTCGGTTCGAGACGGTCCAGTGGCTTGCCCGGTGGCTCACTCGTATTGTATCGGTCCGGTTCTGCGGATAGTCTGATGCTTCGGCGTCTGCCAAATGGCTCAGGTGACGACTGCCTCACGGGTAAGATAGGGTAAGGAATATGCTCACACACCAGACCCTCCTGGGTGCGGGCCGGAGCCCAAAGCTACTCATCCTGGTCGGTCTGACGATAAGGGGAGATGAGGTTTCATGTGGGTGAGCGGGGTGCTTACAACCAGACTGTTACACATGGAAAATATCACGGGCAGATACATACCTTGGGAAGGTACCTACTAAGGAGAGAAGAGGCATACCAGTAGCTAGCTATCCATAAAGGACAGGTCTTAGAGAGTCTAAGTGGGAGATAAGACGGGGTTAAAGGTTACGGCCGAGAACCGGTCGTAAGGATTAACTCCGGAGAGAGGGGCCACGGCAAACCGGAGTGTGAGAGGAAGGAATTTAGGATGAGACTCCCCAGAGAGCTCGTTTGTCATAACAAACCGAACTCCAGACACTACTGGGCTGCAGGATAGAACTCAGTCCAGAACTGAGGGAATTCTGTGGTGCCACCGGACCCCTGGATCTCACCTTATCGCAACACCGACCAGGACCAATGAGAACCCAAGGTGAGCCCACACCCCAGTGGGGGTCCCACCATCCTTGGAGGAATAGTTAGCCTGAGTCAACAGATGTCACCCCGTCTCGTACCTATATATGCTGACTTTTCTCGTCTTGGGAAAAGGAACATCAGCACGAACACCTTCATGAACACTACCACCAAAAACCCACACACAAGATCTAAGATTATTCCGCTGTGAATTATCGAAAGTAGCCTGATTACCTTTGATTTTCTCCACACTCCGGTTATGATACAACCCCAATGTCACACTATAATCTTTGATCCAAAATCACCCTACTTTCACAAAAGGAGACCAGCACATGCCCTCCTTCAAAGAAGATCACAAGTACCTCCTTGAACTTTTGAGTATATTCGAACTGACTTCCCAATACTCGCTCGACTACACGTTCGCTTCGATCGACAGCGAAATTTCAAAGTAAGAACAGTGGGAAGAATTCTTTGATGGACCAATCCCATCGACTACACAAATCAATTGCACCCCCGAAAACTGGTACACTCAGTACTGGTCCAACTGGGCAATCAATAATTTGTGCGCCGACCTGGACGGATAAGAATTCTGAGTAATCTGCGAATATATTTTCGAAGACAACGAAACCATCTACACAGGGCACCCTTGGGATCTATACTAGAAAAATGTCTACCTCTTCCGACTTCAACATGCTCCGCCTAGAAGCCCCCCAGGAGCTGCTCCAAATCACAGACGAGACCCCAGCACCAGAACAGGTGATAGAAGTAGCCAACCCTGCGGTCTGGGTCCGGACCATGGCGCATCAGCAGCAACAAGCCGAAAAGGACTTGTGGCAGCTTACTCAGCTGTGCAGCAACATGATCGACAGAACCGATCAACGAATGCAGCAGATCGAAAAAGCCTATGAAACATTGGCGTAGGGTACCAGGTACGTATATGACTGAGTAAACGCTAACGAAGAAATCGCAGAAGTATGGATATGCAGCAAGCTGACAAACGCAGCCAACACCTACCAAACACTCTGGTACAATGTCTGGCAATTCATCCCGGAATGAACCAGCGAAGACAACCAGAGGCAGATATACCAGGCTACCCAACTCACTAGGGTAAACGACGCCCTTGCCTTCCTGAACGAGGCCAACACCGCCTGAAGCCAGCATCTGGCCACCTTCCAGGGGAACGTGGAACTGTGGGCAGCGGACCACCAGATGAAAATGAAGAAAGTGGAAGAAGAACTATGGCGAGCAAGAGACGAGATTCGGCGAATCGCCACCTGGCTATCTCTCCCAGGTTCCCCGAGACCAAGAACCCCGTCCCCTAAACCGCTACAGCTCTGGCGCAGTCCGGCCAGACCCCCCAGTACCAGTGCTCCATCAGCACCTGCTGCACCACACCGCTACCAGTGGGACCAGCCCTCCAAAGCCCCATCTGACTCGCCCCCGTACCGCCCACTAGAAGGCTAAGATGGTCAGCAATCCCACCTTCAAGCCCGCCACCGGAACCACTGCTCCCACCGCTACCAGCCGCCGGAGGCGCGGGAGGAAGAGGAGGAGGCTCTCCACCAAGGCCAGGACAACAGGCCATGTTCCCCTCGCCCTCGCCACTGCCCAGCAAAAGCGACAACGACTTATACGTGCAGAATCTTCCAACAGGAAGATCTCCACCTGGGGCAAGAGAGCCAACAGGAGCACAACTGGCAACTATGCTCACGCCGGAAGAGATAGCAAGATTGGTGGGAGCCAGAATCGCGGCGGCACAAGCCCCGGGACGGCCAGTAGACGAGGTGCGAATTCGGACCTCAAGCTTAAAAATAGAGAATCCGGCAAAATTTGACCGGAAAAGCATAACAACCTTCAACCAATGGTGGGAATTGGTGACCATGTACCTAGGGTTCTACCCGGAGACGGTCGACAGACAAAAAATCACCTGGATCAGAACGTTCTTAACCGATACGGCCCTGGTCTGGCACCTCCATCGGTACCTAGAGTTGCGCGACAACGACACGTGGGTCAACTACTCTGCAGCCATTAGGACAGAATATCGGAATGAGGGAGAAGCAGCAGATGCTCAGCTCAAATTGGGGCAGCTCCAATACCAAGGGTCGATCCGAACCTATCTAACGGAGTTCCGCGCGCTTAACATCTTCACGCGAGCCACGGGGGAAGCCCTAAGGGAAAAAATTGACCTCGCAATGACCACCGAAATTTTGAGAATGTGGTTCACCCACTACCTCGAGGAGTTTGCAGATGACGAAGGCTTTCTCCAGGCCACATACCAAGCTGGCCTACAGGTGGAAAGAATGAAGGTGCTGGAAAAAGCGCGTGAAACTACGCGGCCGACCTGTACAGACGACAAAAAGGAAGGAAAAAAGGACCCTGGACACCCGAAAAAGGACACGCAGCAACCAAGGACTGCGAACAACTCGGAACGAAAGAACCCGTGGGGGCAACCGGGCAGATGGGCAACAAAGGAGAAGGCATTAAAAGGAGTAGCCACGCAGGAACACGAGGAATACTTCAGGAGCCCAGAAAGCTGCTGGTGTTGCGGACAGAAATTCCACCGCACCTATGAATGTTTTGCCCACACCACCAGATGAGACACGACCCTCCCAAAAGCCCCCTGGAAGGCCACAGCAGCAGTTAGGGAGAAAAGAAAGCACTCGGAAGAACCGGAGGATGACTCAGTGCCAAAACAACAGAAGGTCGCGGCGGTCGAGACCACGGAACTGGAGGACCCTCAGGCCTTCCTACTGTGGCCCGATAGCAGTGGAGAATTGGATTTTTAGAAGGTCCGCTGAAGCTGCCAGCGCCGGCCTGGGCAACAGTCGGCGGGACATCTCAAATACAAAAAGCCGAAGAACCAAGTGCTGGAACCCCGGAGAAACGAAGAAAAGGACCCCTCAGTGGCACCCGACCAATAATATGGATGATACTCCACCAGGGCAGGAAACAACATAAGATCAAGGTGCTACTGGACATAGGGTGTTCGGTAGTGCTAATTAATCAGGAAACAGTGGCACTGCTAAAACTTCCGCTCTGAGAACATCGGGAAAAGAGAGTCATTGAAAATTTCGAAGGAAAACAGGTGAAGGGAGCTGGGAGCCACTATACCGACCCCCTGCTTCTACAGCACCGCCGCCACTACTCCAAGGAAATCTTCGAGGTATCACCAATGGAAGCAGAGATCGATACGTTTCTCATATTCTGGTGGAGTGTGGAACACCCCCCTCAGGGTGTTTGGCAAGACCCTGAAATCCGCTTTGACTGCCAAAAATGCTGCAACAAATGCACCAAATTCGAGACCGCAGACTTCGAGCTATCATGGGGTGAAACCTTGTGTACGGACAAAGACGCCCGCATTGTGGGATACGTCTGTGCGGCCTCGAACGAGGACCCATTACAACTGGTCCCAGTAGAATTCCGGCAGTACCTAGATATAATGGGTAAAGAAGCAGCGGAAGCCCTACCCAATCATAGGCCGTACGACTGCAAAATTGACTTAAAAGAAGGAAGTGTGACCCCTTGGGAACCCATATACCCGCTGTCTGAAACCAAGCTGCAAGCACTCCGGGAATGGCTCAAGGAAATGGAAAGGACAGGAAAAATCCAGTGTTCCACCTCTCCAGCAGGCTCGCCAATCCTATTTGTACCAAAGCCAAATGGAAGAGGGTTGCGGCTATGTGTCAATTACCGAGGGCTCAACAAAATAACAATCCCCAACTGGTACCCTTTGCTGCTCATGCAAGAGTTACAGGACCAAGTACAGGGCACCCAGTTGTTCACCAAGATGGACCTCAAGAACGGGTTCAACCTCATTAGGATCGGCGAAGGAGACGAATGGAAAACTGCGTTCCGAACTAGATACAGCCTATTCGAGTTCAAGGTAATGCCGTTCGGATTTGACCAATGCCCCGTCCACCTTCCAGGATATGATGAACCACATCCTCTCCGATGTACTCAACATAGGGATTCTAGCGTACATGGACGATATTCGCGTCTACGGGAAAACAAGGCAGGAACATGACGACCTAGTCAAAGAGGTACTACGAAGACTGCAGGAAAACAGCCTCACAGTATCCCCGGAGAAATGCATATGGAGAACGCAGGAAGTGGAATTCCTGGGATACGTGATTGGACGAAAAGGTATTGAGATGGCACAAGGAAAAGTGAAAGCGGTTCTGGAGTGGGAAACACCCAAGTCCCTCACAGAAGTCCAATCCTTCCTCGGCTTTGCTAACTTCTACCAACAGTTCATCCAAGACTACTCACGGGTAGCCAGGCCATTGACAGAATTAACCGAGAAAGGCGGGAAGGAATGGAAATGGAACCCCGAAGCGGAAGCAGCCTTCCAAGAACTAAATCAGAGGTTCACCATGGAATCCATATTGGCTCATTTCGACACCGACCGACCAGTGCTGATCAAAACAGATGCATCCGACTTTGCCATAGGAGCCGTACTGTCGCAACGGGACCATGAGGGAAGACTGCACCCAATACCCTTCCACTCTAGGAAGTTCCAACCTGCGGAAATCAACTACAAAATCCACGACAAGGAACTGCTAGCAATAGTCGATGCCTTCAAACATTGGTGCCAGTACTGTGAGGGAGCAAAGCACCAGATTCAAGTGTTCTTGGACCATCAGAACCTGGAATATTTCACTACCACGAAGGTGCTAAACCGAAGACAGGCAAGATGGGCACAAGAACTGGCAGGTGTCGACTTCCAGATCTATTACAGCCCCGGCTCCCAAAACCAGAAACGAGATGCACTATCAAGGCGTTCAGAGTACTGCCCGGAGAAGGGGGGGGTGGAAAACCAGCCAATAACAATGGTTTTGCAGGAAACCCACCTAGCGGAGCCAAACCGACAGGGCTGGTCATTCATCTGCTCGTCAGCCCGACTCCTCTCACTCCCATCAAAGAAATGGAGTAAAGAGTTTGGGGAAAAAGTGCGGGAATATGGAAGGAAGGATCGGGCATAGGAGAAAACAAGAGGCGAGGTCGAACAGGAAGTGGCTCTCCCGAACAAGGAGCAGCGGATGGACCGAAAGGCCAGGCGTATAGGGGAATTACGGGACGAGCTACTCTACAGGAAGGGTATGCTCTAGGTGCCATAAGGACTGGTACAAAAAATCCTGGAATCCGAACATGACACAAGGATAGCCGGACACATGGGACAGGACAAAACGATTGAGCTCATAAGATGGAATTTCTGGTGGCCCAAAATGAACGAACGAATAATCGACTTTGTCCAGAGTTGCCTGGAATGCCAGCAGAATAAGACTTCTCGGCATCAACCATACGGACTGTCCTCACCGCTGGAACTCTCTTACACCCCTTGGCAATCAATAGCAATGGATTTCATCACGGAGCTGCCTCTTTCAGAAGGATACGACCAACTTTGGGTAATCATCGACCGATTCACCAAGGTGGCACAATTCCTCCCACTAAAGAAGGAAGAAAAAACCTCAGCCGACCTAGCAGTTGCATTCACTCAGGAAATATGGAAGTTCCATGGACTCCCCACTGACATCGTCTCAGACCAGGACTCCCAGTTCATGTCTGAAACATGGAAGGAGTTTTTGCAGCTCTCCAGAATACGACCCCGAATGTCTATGGTATTCCACCTGCTGACCGACGCACAGAGATAACGGCTCAACCAAACCATTGAAGGCTACCTCCGGGCTTTTGTAGGCAAGGAACAGGATGACTGGAGGTGCCTGTTGCCAATGGCCGACTTTGCCTACAACAACTCGGTCAACATAGGAAACGGTATGTCTCCATTCTACGCTAACTATGGCTTCCATCCGGTGGCTATGAACCCGGTGTCAACAGAACCCCTCAACCCAGCCAGCAAGGTCTACGTGCATTGGACGCATGCCATACACGACGAGGCCTGGAAAGGACTGGAAGAAGCACAAGAACAAATACGCCGGTACACCGACCCAACCCAGAAAAACCCCCCAGCATACCAGGTAGGAGACCTGGTAATGCTCAACAGCCACAACATCAAAACACGCTGTCCCTCGAAGAAGCTGGACCACAGGAATCATGGTCCCTTCCAAATCGAGAAAATCATCTCTCCACTCGCGGTACGTCTCGCGCTTTCCTGCAAATGGAAGGTTCACTACGTCTTCCACTTCTCGCTGATCGAACGCTACCGAACCAGTGAACATCGAGTACCCTCGGATTCCTCAAAGGTGCTGCGAGAAGCGGACGACATTGAACAGTTGGAAGAATACGATGTGGAGGAAGTTATGTCTTCGGTCGAGCATGGCCGAGGAAATAACAAGCGAATCCTATACCTGTTCAAATGGCTTGACTATGCAGAACATAAGGACTGGACGGAAGAACCATTCGACAACTTTTCGATAGGTGGTCTGGAGAAGCTCCGAGAATTTCACCAACAGAACCCAGATGCGCCAAGAGACTACCGGCTCACCGGCGTCTAGATGGGATAACCAACTTTCGGAATAAGGAACCGGCGGCTCGAAACCGGACCGCAGGTGCACCCCGCCCCCGATAGCGCAGACACTCCTCAGCACGCCGACAGGAGGCCTCTACCTGGACTCCGGTTTCCAGCACAAGGGGCACCATAGGCTCTCCGCGCAAGAGAAAGAGTCCGGATCGAGATGACCCCGGAATTGAAGTCCGAAACGAGGATCGACCCCGGAAGGAAAATGATCCGCTTCTCGGGCAAAAGACCCCGAGCGTATGGGACCTCACCAATCCAAGACCCGACCAAAAGACAGCGGAAAAGCGCTGCAGGTGAAGACAGTCCCGAAGGCACGGCCACTTCTTGAACACACTTTGCAGCCTGTAGCGCTTAATCAGGCAGGTCCCTCTCTGGAAGCCGGTTCAGCCCAGGGGCCTACCAGTTTCGCTGTGCTACGATCTTGGAACATGGGTATTGGATTGGGGCACTACGTTCGGGACGGAGAAAAAGACATGACAGTAGGAGTACGCACCAGCCTACTCTCAGGGCCCAGCCATTTCGATGGATTACAAAGTGATGTCCTGATCTGGTGGCTGGGAGGGCTGTAGGGGAGGAGGACTACAGTCACGGTAACAACACAACAAGTTACCCCACAAAAAGAGAAGAACTCACCTGGTGACTCGGGTGTCTGTGGTCTTGATTGTGGTTGTGGTGTCACAGGGCTTGGGGCTCGCTGGTCGTCAGGGACTTCCCTGAATTCTCGGAGGTTGAGGGGATCCTTGGAGTCTTCATTGCAGGACTCCACTATGGGTGTTACCTTGCTACGTCAGGTGTCGATTGGGGACACAATCTAGTGTCACGATCCTGACTCCCTAGTTTGTGCTGTTCGACAGGCGACGTAGGGTAATCTTGTTGCCATATTCCGCTTCGCTGTGGCGTTATCCTACTTCACCCGTATCCATTCACGCCCGGCGTGCTATCGTTACGGTATTCGGCTTTGCTGTGGCGGTATCCTGCTTTGCCTTCTTTCTTCATGCCCGGCGTAGTATCGTTGCGGTATTCGGCTTCGCTGTGGTGGTATCCTGCGTCGCCCTTATCTCGTCATGCCCTGCGTGGTATCGTTGCGGTATTTGGCTTCGCTGTGGCGGTATCCTGCTTCGCCCTTTTCCTCTTACTAGTTCTTACAGGTGGTGGTCGTAGTGCCGGGTCACAGAGGTAGAAAGAGATGTCTGTGGAGAGAGATAATAGATTGCGTGGAGAAGAATCTCCAGACTAGCTACCGCGTCCCTACCTTTATACCTTTTCCTCCACTGTGGACATCACAGTCTCGCCCGCAAGACCAACACAGAATAGCCCCTTTATGAGTCAATCGCCGTGCCCCAAAAAAACACACGATCGTACTCTACTCTCACCCCCTTCGCCCCGAAACAGACTAACGCAAGGCAGACACTGAACAGTATGGAAGCAACAAGGAAAGCATACAACCGGAAACCTGATAAGGAGAAGGGGAAGCGCAAGTATAGTAAGGCAGACACACAAACAGTGAGGACATGACAAGCACTGCATGATAATCAATAAACATAATATAAGGCAGAGCGAGGTAGACACAGAAACAGTAAGGAAGCGACAAGGAAAGCATACAAAACTGGAAATGTGACAAGGACAAGGAGAGACGCAAGTAATAAGCACACGGTGAGTTCGCAAGGCAGACATATACGAAAAGGAAACGGATCCTGGGTGGCCAGCGACCACGTCAGGGTTTTGTGCGACATTGTAGCCGGAGCGCTGTCGGAGGGACCAGGATGAGGTGCCTAGACATGTAGGACAACGACAGCGGTGGCACAGATGAGGAACAGCCACAGGTTGACCAGCGTGAGGGTGGCGCCCGTGGAGACGCCGAGCCTGTCACGCCAGATTCGTGACAGTATGCTTCCTACGCTCAAAGTCATCATCGGAAGTGTGCACATTATTCAGAGACTTCAAAAATCTTTTCGAGCTACAACTAAAGCATCGTATCACTCGGTTCCTGTGCGACAATGGCAAAGGAGAATACGACAACGAAGTATTTCGATCAATCCTTACAGAATACGGTATTACCTTCGAGCCATCACCACCATACACGCAGCATAAAATTGGGGTCTCCGAAAGGATGATTCAGACCCACAATGCAAAGGCTCGCGCAATGCTACTGGACTGTACTCTCCCACCAAGCATGTGGGCAGAAGCCATTTCCACCGTGAAATACTTTCATGCTCAGAGCCTGACCTCATCGAACAATGGCATGACTCCTTATGAAAAGCTCTTTGGAAGTTAACCGGAAGTTAGCCATCTACGACATTTTGGATGCAATGCTTTCAAATCACTCGCAGCCTCCCACCGCAACAAGTTCGGCACACGTGCTTACCCTCTATTTATGCTCGGCTAATACCATGACAGTACCACTATCTAGTGTTTTTAGGATCCCCACAGAAGGCAGGTAATCCAGGTATCAAACTTCACCTTCTTAGAATCGGTCGAACTCGGACTCGGCGCCTCGAGCGAACTCAATTGCTCGAGTGAACCCGATTCCTCAGGCGGACTCAGACTGGAAGCCTAGGCGGTCGGACTCGGACTCGACGCCTCGAGCAAACTCAATTCCTCGGGCGGACTCAAACTCGAAGCCTCCGCGGTCAGACTCGGACACTGCGCCTCCAGCAGACTCAGACTCGACGCCTTGGCGGTCAGACTCAGACACGGCACCTCGAGCGAACTCAATTTCTTGGGCAAACTCAATTCCTCAAGCGAACTCAATTCCTTGGGCGGACTCGTACTCGATGCCTCGGCGGTCGGACTCGGACTCGGCCCCTTGAGTGAACTCAATTCCTCGAGTGAACTCAATTCCTCAAGCGGACTGGGACTCGATGCCTCGGCAGTCAGACTCAGACTTGGCACCTTGAGCGAATTCAATTCCTTGGGTGGACTTGGACTCGATGCCTAGGCAGTCGGACTTGGACTCAGCGTCTCGAGTGGAAGTCTTGGCAATTTGGAAGGAAACACCAACCAGTACGATCTTCGGAAGAGACCTAGAGCGGTTACCCACCAGATCCGGGTGGAAGAGGAATCAATGGATTCTGCAGATCTGGTAGCCTACCGGGAAGCCATTGCACACCCAAGGTTTGGCCAGAAATGGTCTGATACGGTTGATGAGGAATTCAGATCTTTGGCTGAAAACTCAACCTGGGACTACATCGGGCTGGAAGACGTTCCAGCCGGCGTCACACCCATTAGCTCCAAGTGGGTCTTCAAGACCAAGGAGTTGCCAGGTGGCAGCATTAGGTATAAGGCCAGGCTTGTTATCCAAGGTTTTGAACAGCAGGTGGGGGTCGACTTCGATGAAACTTTCGTTCTGGTAGCATAGTTGCAAAGCCTATGTATGATGCTACCCCTCGCTGCTGTCCACAACTGGGAAATCGAACAAATGGATGTTGTCACCACCTTCCTGAATCCCAAAGTTGACGGTGACGTCTATATGGCTCTGCCGCAGGGTACTATTGAGGCGGACAAACCACAAGTCTGCAAGCTGAGAAAGTCACTTTACAGACTTAAGCAGGCCCCCCGTCTCTGGTATGAGCGTATTGACCACTTTCTCAGATCTCTCAGTCTCCAGCGGTACGAGTACAATCTGAATGTCCACCTCTCAGCAAGCACCATCTTAACCGATTGAACTGATCCCCCACTGGCCATCTGGAATTTAAAGTGATCAGCTCAGAATGACACACCAATAATTCTGCTGCTGTACGTTGATGACATGCTACTCTTCTCTCCATCGGCCAACCGAGTCACCACAATCAAGCACCTCCTCCGTGCCAAGTACAAGATGACCGAACTCGGTCCAGTTCGTTGCTTCCTCGGAATAGAGATTGAGAGTGACCAATCACGACGGATACTACATATCCACCAACAGCGCGCTATCAGGAAGCTGCTTGCGACAAATGGTTTCTCTGACTGCAACGGCCACTGGACACCACAGCCTACTGGAAGCAAGCTCCAACGATCAGATCCAGAGTCAAATCCGACAAACAGCACAGCAAAGACTCTTGACTCAGATGGTAAACAACGGTATCAGTCAATTGTCAGCAGCCTGATGTGGCTAATGCTATGCACTCAGCCGGACCTCGCATTTACCGTCTCCATGCTCAGCAAATTCTCCTCCACTCCGACTACCGAACACTTGTCAGCAGCCACCTATATGCTACGATATCTGCAAAACACGGCCTACCTCGCTATCCAGTACAATGCATCGGACCCCGAAGCCACCATACCCATTGGCTACACCAGCTCAGACTTCGCCGGAGATACTGTTGACCGAAAATCAACATCTGACTATGTATTCATACTTGCCGGAGGCGCTATTACCTGGCGTGCTCGTTAGCAGCCACTTGTCGCTTTCTCAGCGGTGGAAGCCGAATCCATAGGTGCTTCCGACGCCACAAAAGAAGCCATCTGGGTCCGCTCACTATACGCTCACATATTAAATGGCAAGATCCTGTACAAGCATACCGAGCAATGCCCCCACTGCTTATGCTCAGACAACGACTCTAAGGCTACCAAGCCCCGGCAAATTTTCGTCGATAACCAAGGTGCAATCCAACTTGCAAAGAACCCGAAGTTCCATGAGCGCACCAAGCACATCAGTGTCCGCTTCCACTTCATCTGTGATGCCTGCGAACAGAACGCCATCAAAACAACATACCTTCCAACATCCGAACTGCTTGCCGACATCATGACGAAGAATCTCCCTCGAGACACTCACTGGAAGCATGCTCATGGACTTGGGCTTGTAAGCCGGGACTCAGGGGAAGTGATTGACAGACCATGCGTTAAGCGGTTGAAATAGTTTTTTCCTCCCTTTTCTCTTCCTACTCTTTGAAGGATGCACTCTTTCTCCTATGTCCGTGGTTTCTCCCTCGAAGGGTTTTTTACACGGTTACGAGTTTTAACAAAGCATCTGAGGATTCTGTTTCTTTCTCTCCTGTGTTCCTTTGCATCTTCCATACGAGGGGAAGGGTCAGAATAATGGGAGTCTGGAGATGACTGACCAGAGGTGGCGTCCAGAGATGATGGACTGGAGATGGCGTCCGGACATGACTGAGTCATCGAGTACCGGCTCGGGAGGGGGCAGTCTTCGGTCCTTTGTCCCGATGGCCTTCCTGTATATAGAGAGATCTTGCACCTGTATAATGCAGGAATACAATATTTATGTTTTTATCGATACATATATGCCAACACTGCACCCGACTGAAATCAGTGCTGTCTAGCAGCTCGGCGTTCTGTACTTAGTTTTCACTTCTTTCTTCTTTCTTTCTTACTTCTATGTACTAGATATTAGATTGAAATCGAGAACCATTTCCTTCAATCGATATACCTTGGCCGGACTCACCACCATCTCGACTCAATAGACTGCCAAGCTCTACCATCTCCTCATCCCGCTGTGAACCCTCTCTCACTCTCTGCTTCAGTGCGGATCTGGTAATTTCTCAACAATAGCGAAAAGAAGTGATAAGCTGGTTTCCTCCCCTCGACACAACCGTAGAGCTCGGGGACGGTCAGCATCGGTTGACGAGAAGCGCCGTATCAGATGTGCGGGTAACATGCAGCCACTTGGTTGAATGCCACTGGTGTGCCTGGAGCTCAGCCACGGCTCCGCGGATATCTACGACGGTCGCAGAGGTTCGGTCGTGCATAAAACTGACGAGGACCGACAACGACCACCCTGCTTCCTGACGCGACTCTAACCCTCATAAGCCTAGGGCTCTCGCTTCGTTCAACTGATCGTTGGAGCTGCAGTCATGCTCACACCGGAGTGGCGCTTTGTTGAGGAGTAACCAGGCATGTAGATAATGGATTCGTCTTCGATGTGCCTCTCAAGCACTGCATTCCGATGACCTGGTGAGTCTTGTGGGGCAGCAGGGTTTCCACGTTCGATATTTGCAATAGCACCTACTCAGGATGGCGAGTTAGGGGTTGCGGATGGGGGTCGTATTTCCTTTGTCTTCCTTTTACTTAGTTATCCCCTTTGTCTTTTCCTTAGGACAAGCTGGCACTTTTTTTTTTTTTTTTTTGTTTATTCATTACTCGTATGTGACCTAGGTAGATCATGACGAGGGATATGTACAGTCCGGGTCCCTGCTGCAGTCCGTGTATAGCGGCACGGTGCATGCTCCCTTTTGCCCTCCGTCCAGGCCTGTCCCACAAATTACAAATGAAGTGACAAAGGAGAACAAATGACACACCACCCCTACTCCGTTTCTGCTGATTCCATAAATGACAGGGTGGGCAAGAACAGCCGGTGTTCCCCCCCCTCCCCTACGTCCTCAGCAACAAGCTCCTCCGCCCTCTTATACTCCTCCTGCTCTGCCCTCTCCTGGAGCTCCTATTCCGATGCCTGACTTTCTGCATCTTCCTCTTTCTCAGCCAGTGCTATCTTCCCTACCTCCGTCGAGAATAGAAAGTCCAGCACTAACTGGCTACACGCGCTCTCCGCGAAAAGCTCATGGGCTTTCAACCGCTCACTCCTATCAGAAAGAAAAAAAATTGTGTCCTGAGTGTTGGGATGCTCGAGATGCACTAGACATTTCGGACGCAACCTGCTTAACTTAGACGACGCTTGCCATGGCACTGTGTGTCACGACACACTGCGCCACAGCACCGTGTGTCCGGATGCAGTGGGCACGGCATATGCGTCTAGACGAGTAGTGTCAGGGCGTTTCCCTTCTGAATGCATCGCATGTCTTACAGATGCAGAATGTCAAGGCAAATGTCTTCCAGACGATGCATGCCACGGCATCTGCCTTCCAGACGAGCAGTGTCAGGGCATTTGCCTTCTGGACGTAGCGCATGTCTTACCAACGTAGGTAGTCAAGGCAAATGTCGTCCGGACAACAAGTGCCACAGCATCTGCCTTCTGGACGAGGAGTGTCAGCGCATTTGCATTCTGAACACAGCGCGTGTCTTACAAACGCAGAATGTCAAGGCAAATTTCTTGCGGACGCTGAATGTCAAGGCAAATGGAATCCAGACGAGGCTTACGATTGCACACCACACATAGGTAACAGAGTGGTCACGGTGGTAGCATCGAAATGCAACTGTCAGGGCACGGTACATTGCAGCGAAGACTATTAAACTCGCATTTGGTTCCAGGCATTGTGACTCAAGGCAGTTCTATTCATTACATCGAATTTATATCTATATATCACGTCACCGTAGACAGAATAGCTCTACGTGACCAAAACAAAGGCAGTTTGCCGGATGAGACACGACACGATGAGGACGATGTCAATGAAGGTGGCGGTAAGGCTGCCAGTGGCAAAGACGATAACAAATATGATGCAGCAAGAAGATCAACGAGCTTCCTAAATTGTTAACGTAGTACTTACAGGGACGGTGGGAAGTTGTACAATACGACGCGACACGACGAGTACGATATTGATGAGGATGGCAGTGACGCTGCTGGTGGCAAGGACAATAACAAATTTGACGTGGCAAGAAGATCAACGAGCTTCGTGAATTGTTAGCGCACCACTCACAGGGACAGAGGGAAGTTGTACAATACGACATGATATGTACGATGTCGATGAAAAGAGGATGCCGGTGGCGTGGATGACATCAAGACGTGACAAGTACAATGTCGATGAAAAGAGGATGCTGGCAGCATGGATGACATCAAGATGCGACGAGTACGATCTCAATGAGGATGGCGGTGAGGCTGCCAGCGGCAAGGACGATTTCAAATATGACGCGGTGAGAAGATCAACGAGCTTCGTGAATTGTTAGCGCAGCACTCACAGGGACAGTGAGAAGTTATACAATATGACGTGACGTGCATCAGCAAAAAATTTGAGAATTCCTAGGGAGCTCCCGTAGCTCCCGTAGCTCCCGTAAGCATCGCTAACTCCCGTAAGTGCAGAAGTTATATTTTGCTCCCGTAAGGGTTTAAAAAAAAAAAGTGCTTTATTTTTAGCTGAAACCTCGAGAAATATTAGTTCAAATTTATGTCTCACCTATAAAAAAAGCAATATACTTCAACTTTCCATTTTTTTGCTGATGTGACGAGTACGATATCGATGAGGATGGCAGTGAGGCTGCCGGCAGTAAGGACGATAGCAAATATGACGTGGCGAGAAGATCAACCAGCTTCATGAATTGTTAGAGCACCTCTCACAGGGACAGAGGGAAGTTGTACAATACGACGCGATGAGTACGATGTCGATGAAAAGAGGATGCCAGCGGCATGGAAGACATCAAGTAAGACGTGATGAGTACGATATAGATGAGGATGGCAGTGAGGTTGATGCAGGCAGCGTGGATGATAGCAAGATGACAGGAGTGCGCTGGTCGCGCGTATGATATGATGGAAGTATGTGGAAGAAAAAAGGGGTGGACTTGCAGCACGTACCGTCGTATTCAGCAAGCTGTGCGGTGGTAACCGTGCCAAACCGTATGAAAGCGCAGGCACTAGAAAAGGCTTGGCACCTTGCAAGTTGCATGCGAAATCACTTGCAATCTGCGAAAATGGCGAATTCCTCCCCCATTGTCTTCAATACCCCGGAACCCAATGTTTACATATGCACAATTGTTCCCTATTATATCAATTCAGTTGGACCTAAAGTTTGTGACTACTTACTCCTGTTTTTCAAGGTTGTAATACTGAAAACATGAATGATATACAGATGTGGAGCGTTGTATATAATAGAGATTCTCCTAGCAGAGGAAGTTGAATCAGGACAGCACCATCGATAGGTTGCAAATCAGGAGCCGGTTGGCACAAACTTTAGGTTTGACAGAATTGATATAATAGGGAATAATTGTGCATATGTAAACAGCAGGTTGCGGGGTATGGACGACTATGGGAGAGGAATTCACAGTTTTTGCAGATTGCAAGTGATTTCGCATGCAACTTGCAAGGTGCCAAGAGTTTGCTAGCAGCTGTGCTTTCGTACGGTTTGGCTCGCTTACCCCAGCTCGGCTTACCACAGCCCGGCTTGCTGAATACGACAGCACGGACTGCAAGTCCACCCCTTTTTTCATCTACATACATTTATCATATCAAACACGCAACCAGCGCACTCCTCACATCTTGCTATCATCCACACTGCCTGCATCAACCTCACTGACATCCTCATCTATATCGTACTCGTCGCGTCTTACTTAATGTCATCCACGCCGCCGGCATCCTCTTTTCATGGACATCGTTCTCGTCGCGTCGTATTGTACAACTTCCCTCTGTCCCTGTGAGAGCTGTGCTAACAATTCACGAAGCTCGTTGATCTTCTCGCCGTGTCATATTTGCTATCGTCCTTGCCGCCATCAGCCTCCCTGCCATCCTCATCGGCATCATACTTGTCATGTCACGTCGTATTGTATAACTTCCCACTGTCCCTGTGAGTACTGCGCTAGCAATTCATGAAGCTCGTTGACCTTCTCGCCGCGTCTTATTTGCTATCGTCCTTGCCGCCGGCAACCTCACCGTCATCCTCATTGACATCGTACTCGCCACGTCTTGATGTCATCCACACCACTGGCATCCTCTTTTCATCGACATCGTACTCGTCGTGTCGTATTGTACAACTAAACTCTGTCCCTGGGAGAGCTGCGCTAACAATTCACGAAGCTTGTTGATCTTCTCGCCGCGTCATATTTGCTATCGTCCTTGCTGCTGTCAGCCTCACCGCCATCTTCATCGACATCGTACTTGTCGCATCGCACCGTGTTGTACAACTTCCCACTGTCACTTTGAGTGCTACGCTAACAATTCACGAAGCTCGTTGATCTTCTCGCCGCATCATATTGGCTATCGTCCTTGCCACTGGCAGCCGCACTGCCATCCTCATCGACATCGTACTCGTCGCATCACGTCGTATTGTACAACTTTCCACTGTCCCTGTGAGTGCTGCGCTAACAATTCATGAAGCTCGTTGATCTTCTCGCCGCGTCATGTTTGCTATCGTTTTTGCCGCCAGCAGCCTCACCGCGATCTTCATTGACATCGTCCTCGTCGTGTCGTGTCTCATCCGGCAAACTGCCTTTGTTTCGGTCATGCAGAGCTATGCTGTCTACGGTGACGTGATATATAGATGAAAATTCAATGAAATGAATAGAACTGGCTTTAGTCACAATACCTGGAACCAAATGCGAGTTTAATAGTCTTCACTGCAATATACCGTGCCCTGATGTTCGAGTTTCGATGCTATCACCGTGACCACTCTGTTACCTATGTGTGGTGCGCCATCGTAAGCCTCGTCTAGATCCCAATTGCCTTGACACTCTGCGTGTATTTGACGCGCTGCATCCGGATGGCGAAGACACTCGTCCAGCAGGCAGATGTCGTGGCACGTGTCGTCCGGACGACATTTTCCTTGACACTCTGCGTCCAGAAGGGAAATGCCCTGACAGTCCTCATTTGTGAGGCAGATGCCGTGGCGCGTGTCGTCCGTACGATATTTGCCTTGAAGCTCTGCGTCCGGAAGAAATTTGCCTTGAGATTCTGCGTCTGTAAGACACGCACTGCGTTCAGAAGGCAAATGCCCTGATACCCCTCGTCCGGACGACATCTGCCTTGACACTCTGCGTCTGTAAGACACGCGCTGCATCCAGAAGGCAAATGCCCTGACACTCGTCGTCTCAAAGGCAGATGTCATGGCATGCGTCGTCCGGAAGACATTTGTTTTGACTTTCTGCGTCTGTAAGACACGCACAGCGTTCAGAAGGCAAATGCGCTGACACTCCTCGTCCAGAAGGCAGATGCCATGGCGCACATCGTCCGTACGACATTTGCCTTGTCACTCTGCGTTTAGAAGAAATTTACCTTGATATTCTGGGTCTGTAAGACACGCACTGCGTCCAGAAGGCAAATGCCCTGACACTCCTCGTCTGGAAGGCTGATGCCATGGCATGCGTCGTCTGGAAGACATTTGCCTTGACATTTTGCATCTGTAAGACACGCACTGCGTTCAGAAGGCAAATACGCTGACACTTCTCGTCCAGAAGGCAGATGCCATACACACGTCGTCAGTACGACATTTGCCTTGACACTCTGCATCCAGAAGACATTTGCCTTGACATTCTGTGTCTGTAAGACACGCGCGGCGTTCAGAAGGCAAATGCCCTGACACCCCTTGCGCAAACGACATCTACCTTGACACTCTGCGTCTGTAAGACACGCGCTGCGTCCAGAAGGCAAATACCCTGATACTCCGCATCTGCAAGGCAGATGCTGTGGCATGCGTCGTCCGGAAGACATTTGCCTTGACATCCTGCGTCTGTAAGACACGCGCTGCGTTCAGAAGGCAAATGCGCTGACACTGCTCGTCCAGAAGGCAGATGCCGTGGCGTGCGTCGTCCATACGACATTTGTCTTGACACTCTGCGTTTAGAAGAAATTTGCCTTGACATTCTGCGTCTGTAAGATACGCGCTGCATCCAGAAGGCAAATGCCCTGACACTCCTCGTCTGGAAGGCAGATGCAGTGGCATGCATCGTCCGGAAGACATTTGCCTTGACATTCTGCATCTGTAAGACACGCGCTGCATTCCGAAGGCAAATACACTGACACTTCTCGTCCAGAAGGCAGATGCCGTGGCATGCATCGTCAGTACGACATTTGCCTTGACACTCCGCGTCCAGAAGAAATTTGCCTTGACATTCTGAGTCTGTAAGACATGCGCTGCGTTCAGAAGGCAACTGCCCTGACACCCCTCGCCCGGATGACATCTGCCTTGACACTCTGCGTCTGTAAGACACATGCTGTGTCCAGAAGGCAAATGCACTGATACTCCGCATCTGCAAGCCAGATGCCGTGGCATGTGTCGTCCAGATGACATTTGCCTTGACATTCTGCGTCTGTAAGACACGCGCTGCGTTCAGAAGGCAAATGCGCTGACACTCCTTGTCCAGAGGGCAGATGCCATGGCATGCGTTGTCCGGACGCAGTTTGCCTTGACATTAGTTGTCCGGAAGGCCAATGCACAGCCCACTTCTGTCTAGTACGCATATGCACGGGCGGGTCACGTTCGGTGCAGCATGTGTGCTCACATGCATTGTCCTGACGTAGAATACCTTGCTGGGTTGCGCCCTGAGCGTCTAGACATTTCCGATGCGTATGCAGCGTTGGGATGCAGCGCCTGCATCCGGATGCAGAATTTTTTTCCTGATGCCCCCTTCCCATCTCCTTGTAAACCTCCTCCCACAAGGTCCTCTACTCCTTCTTCCATCTCGGACACCTCTTCAAGAGGTGGTGTCTCGTCTTCCTGGGGCACCGGCACTACCCGCACTGGGGGGTCGGGCAAGATTTTGTCCAGTGCAGGTATTCGTCCGTGAGGCAACGTCCCGTCTTCAGCTGGTAGAACCTTGTGGCAAGCTGCTTGGTGCTCTCCGCCACCGTGCCGTCTGGCCTCTAGCTTTCCAGCATTTTGTACTTCTTTCTGGAGGTTCGGCCTCCAGCCCACTCCCGCGCCTCCACCCATTTCTTCTCCGAGATCTCCTGTCTGATGTTGGCAAGAGATCTGGGGCATGCCTCCTCCGGCCATTCTACCCCCAGGGTGTCTGGCTCGTCTACTGCAAGCTTGGCCCACCTGTCGGCCTGCTCATTCCCTTCCACCCCTTCGTGTGCTGGGCACCACCTGATTTCAATGGTGATATCCGGCACTGCTCTCCGTAGAGTAGTGTTATGCTTTCTCGCCTCCAATACGTACTTTTGCCCTGGTCCTGGCTCGTCGGATGCCATTGTCTTGATCGCCGCCTGTGCGTCTGTGAAGATGGTGATGTGCTTCAATGCCGGGGTCCTTTTGCTGCGGTTTCCAGTACGCGTGCCAACGCTGCACATTATGTGTCGTATGCCTCCTGGTTGAACCCCATGTGGGTTTTGATGCCTTCCCAGGTTTGGCCATTCTTCCATGCCACTGGGTATCCAGTGGCTTCGTTCTCCAGTCAAGACCCATCAGTGAAGAGGACAAGTCCCGGCCTCTCCCTCTCCGCCTCCCTCTTTGCCTCCTCGCGTTCCTCTTGGACCAGTTTGCCATTGAAGGATTCTGGCTCCTCCAGCAGGACCGTCCACTCCGTCTCTGTGACACTGGGGTTGTATCGTAACCGGAGTGTAGGGAGAATCAGAGGTAATCAGGCTACTTTCGATAATTCACAGCGGAATAATCTTAGATCTTGTATGTGGGTTTTCGGGGGTAGTGTTGGTGAGGATGTTCGTTTCTTCTTTTTGAGTTCTCTCCGTCGAGGCGAGAACCCATCCCTTATATCGGCGAGCGCGCGAGTGAGAAGTGGTGATCCGGACCGCTTTTCCTCTCGACGTTCTGTCGGAGCGATGCGGGTGGGTCGGACGTGAGTTCCCCCGAGGTGTCTGCACCTCGGAAGGAACGTGGGTGGATTCATTGGTCATAGTCGGGGTGTTTTGATAAGATAGATGAAGTGCTCATG
>Ga0307516_10002582_pt1 | contig 24050 bp, 26 predicted proteins | sample 19_EM_MG_FD_203310 | JGI IMG/M metagenome (GOLD analysis project Ga0307516, IMG submission 203310) | Populus trichocarpa ectomycorrhiza microbial communities from riparian zone in the Pacific Northwest, United States - 19_EM | ecosystem: Host-associated > Plants > Roots > Unclassified | place...
ATAGCAGCACAGCCGCTGATCGGAATTTAGCGGACATACATATCGTCGGAAAGCCTGCGACGAGAGCTTCCGAATGAGGGTATCGCGGTGGTATTCCGTTCCACGGTTCCGGAGGTATAGCCGAAACGAATATAATAAACCTGTAAAAAGAAAAAACCAAAGAACGATCAGCTGGGGGGGGAAATCAGGTCATATCAGGCCAGAACAGGCCACATCAGGCGGGATTTCTGCTGGAATGGTCCCTCATCACTGAGTCATCAGGCAGAAATCCGCAGGATCAGACGGAGATCAGATGGGCCCAGAATGACCTCGAGCCATCAGGCCAGATCATGCTATTTCAGGCTACTTCACGATTTTTCCCTGATCAGCTGGACACTCCATCGCCCATCTTGGACCGACTGTCGCTCACCGCCGTCTTTTCAAAATTTATCGACATCTGGAATCTCCACCGCACCTTTCTCGCTTCCCTTGTCATCCATCCTGACCGAACTCTCCCTCTCTACCCCGTTCACCACCTCCTTTCCTACACCTCTCTCCACCCTGGCTGGCCTCACCACGCCCTCCAGCCGTCCTACAACCCGAGCTGGTTTTTCTGCGTCTCATCACTGCGTCTCTGGCGTTTTTTTCCCTTTTGGACGTTCTTAGTTTCGGAGACGGTAGAGCGTGTCATACATCGTGGTAGTATTGTCATTCCAATGCTTTGACTGATGAAAACTATGTATAGGGCTCATTTGGTCCAATGGTGAGGGTTGGGCGAGGGTGAACGTCTGTCGTTATTTAAATTTGAAATACCTACTACTGTTCCAGTTGATAAAGCATTCTCCATGCCTCCATGCCAATCTCAACATGCACAAGTCATCGATAAATGGGTGTCAAACCTTGCTTATGATTCGGGTTGTAAAAAAAATACCACAGGCAGGTGTTAAAAGTGCAAAAAAAAAATAAGAAGGTAAAACGAAATCACTTAGATGCCAGCAAACATGCGAGCAAGAAGAGACCGCAAGTGCACGTCGCCTTACGTATTGCTGGCCTTCTGCTTTAACCTGACCTTGGTCGTCACTCCCAACCTTGCCTGCGACGACAGAGATCTTGTACGTTTCATATCCCCCTGCTTGCAGAACACAACGGATCGTCATATAATAAAATGGGATGAGCTACGTAACACAAGTTTGGCCTACGATCCCAAGAAAATGATAGCCAGTTCCCTCTCAACCTCATCCATATTTGGGCGACTCAATGGGCCAGGAGTCCAACATTTTCTCAATAAAGCAAAAAGATCCGGCGATCCGTGTATAATGCTGTCGTCTGAACGGACGGGTAAGACGGCGTGCTCGATATCCCTCCTCACTTTCCATTCCCGGACATGATGTTCATAAGGTATGCGACCTGTTAGGAGCTTGAGTGCGTAAGGGTCAAGGATCAATTGGGTCATAGTTTGAGAATTCTCACCTCATACGCGGTGCAAGCAAACGACCAGACGTCCGATGACGGAGACAGACAGGGATTGCGGTCGTCGTCGTCCTCTCCATCTTCCTCATACTCCCTGCATACCAGCTCCGGCGCCTGCCACCGGATTGGAGCCTCGCCCCGCTTTGACGTTGTGTAACCGGTTGGGCCGGTCAATTCCTCGATGACCTTTGAAAGGCCAAAGTCAGTCAAGAGTGCATGTCCGTCATCGCCTATCAAAATGTTGTCCTGGATATTACAGATTAAATGAGCAATATCCCTTGTACAGAGAAGAAAGCGTTCCTACTCCTTTCAAATCGCCGTGCACTACGGGCAAGGTATGAAGATACTGCAAACCTCTGCAAATATCTTTGACCTTGAGAGACAATGGAGTGATCAGTAATGACAAGGTACCGATTGGAAAACCACCTCACAATCTCCAACCGACATTCATTAGATCGAGAGGGAATATAGCCCCGGGCCGTACCGTTTTCGTACCATTGCATCACAAGTGAAGGGCGGCCACCAAGTTGGAACGAAACGCCATAGAATTTGGCGATGTTGGGGTGATTGAGGCGTTTCCAGACGTACACTTCCCGATTCAGACGCTGGAAATACGACGAACGATGAGGAAAGGTTTATATATACCCATGGCACGGGGAACCGTTACCTTTTTGTTCCGTCCGGAATGTATATCACCCCTTGAGAAGACCCGGAGAAGCTTCACTGCAACCTACGGAAGATTAGGATCGGACGAAACAATCACGTGCGATAACGGAAAGATACGCGCCTGGGTTATCTTCTCTTCAACCCGTTGATCGGGACCCAAAACCTCTTGAATCCACTCGCCACGATAAATATCCGCAAACCCTCCACAGTAAACATGGTGAGGATCGTTGATTCTAATGGCGTTACTCAGGTCAGGCACTTGCACTTCGTCGGGTCCCGGGGGGAGCGAATTTGTCAGAGAGGATGATGACACTGCATGAATATTGGTTAGATAGAATGACCGAGGACTCTCTACCTCCCACCGTTTTTTTTGCGTTCTTCCTCCGCTCTCTCCACCGTCCTGTTGTCCTGGCGTGGAATATGGGATTCCGAGGATGTTGAGTCAGCTTCCTGTTCCGATAAGGTGGGAACATCGGGTGGCTCTTCAGATCCATATGGTCTCCCGAAGGCGTTCTGGACGTCTGCCAGTGGAGGTGGTGGGAGGGGTTCTGAAGGGAGACCACCCGATCCATCACAAGACATGTACCATTCTTCACGATCAATATAATGTGCCTTCGCCCGGGCCTTGTCCAGGAGGAACTCCCGGAAGGGCAGATGGGTTAGTTCCAATCCCCGCAAGTTGAAGGTAACAAGGGATTGCAAGCCCCGCATCATTAGCTTCATTTTCCTCGGCGAGAGACGGTGAAAAGCGGCTATATGTTCTACAGTACAAGGGCCCGAATGGAACAAAACATGCCCCAAGATACCCTTGAGGATAGGAAGGTCGGATCTTGGGTATGACGATAAAATCTGCATATAGAGCTTATCGAGCTCTGCGAACGGTTCACAATCGTGGTTTAGAACCTGACCGAGTTGTTCTGGGGGTGAAAACCCATCATTATCGATGAATCTGATAACCGTGGAAGCATAGATAAAACAACCTCCCGATTGAATTACGAGTCTCTGGATAGTGTCCTCAGAAGGCCAAGGGCTAGGGACAGACTCCATGACGTTTCTGTGGCGCTTGGAGTGGTATATTCTCGAAAATTCGTTCTGAAGATACGTAGAAATATCGACGCGGGCGAGGACATCGCCGTGAAGGTCTAAGATTTCTGTAATGCCTGCCATGGATGGCTCTTCGAATGCCTCACAAAGATAAAACTCGGTGCGACTCACGATCAGGAAGCGCAGTGGGAGTCGGTGTGTGAGGACAAGGTCGGAAATATGGGCTACAATCCCACGTTGATTGTCATGTCCCTGGCACTCATCAACACCATCGATGATGACTAAAAACGGCGACGAGGGAGCGAGTGGATCCTGGGAGTCGTCTTGACACAACGAAACTATTAGGTCAATCAAGGAACGACGGGCAATATAGGGGTCGTTGTTCAGAATCCTCTCGAGCTTGTGGTATCTTTCTGGTGCTAACAGGGCGATCTGAAAGGCAATAGTCGGAAAGAGGTGTTGGATGGTAGATCGGCCATGAACAGTACGAGCGAACAAGAAACTCGCCGCGAGCTGATAGCGTTCGGCACATTTCTCTGCCACTGTCTGCGCGATAGTCGATTTTCCTGCGCCCGCAGGACCGTGAAGCCAGAGAATGGGGGAACCCATTGGACCAGCATTGACCCATACATCGATCTTGTCCAATATTGATCGCCGCGTACCAGGAAGACATCGAGGAGCTCGATTGCGTTCCTGAGAATCGTATGCAGCGCTCAGGGAAACAAGATTTGACAGACTTGGTGGGGGAAGGGCGGGCATATTTGTCATCGTAGCTGCCCTCGTCGGGGGTTTGGGATACTGCACCGTATGCGTCTGTTTGCCGTACGTTTGGGGCCAATCACGCGACGATTCGGAATCAGAAGACGAGTCTTCGTACTTGGACGGGCGTTCAAGAGGAAGAGGCATTATCACTGGCGTTGGTTGAAGGAAACGGGGGAAGGAAGAAGGTGGAAGTGGGGTTGGAGTAATGGTCTGTCGAATTTTGCCTTCAGCTCCACCAGCTTCTTGTTGACGCGCCGCGATCGCGTCCTGCGCCGGTCTGGCACGTTCTCGTCGTCTCGAAATCTCGTCTTCCCCTTGTCGCAGCCCCCCCTGTTGTTTATCGAGGTAGAGGTGCTCCGGCATAGAAGGACCTCGGGCGGCGACTGGTGCAACGGTACCTCCTACAGCAGCGAGACGTGCAGCAGCCACAGCTGCATTTCTCCTCACTTCGGTATCTCCGGAGATGGGCATGGGTACCACTGAGCGCTGGACATGGGGAGGTCGGGGGCCTAAAGGGTACAGATTCGGACTGGGTTGTGGTGTCCTTTGGCGAGTATGCTCCTGAGGGTCACCATTTGTCTCCAGTGACCCTCCCCACTGCAGGATCTTCCCTTTCCTGGTTGGTGGGGTCGAATGCTCCGATCCGTCATCTTCGTTTGGATGGTCCTTCTTCCATTGCGAATGCTGCTCCAGGAGACGCGATTTGATGTCGGTTAGGTGCCCGAGCATATCGTTGGCGTTCTGCGAATCAAATAACTACCATGGACTGCTGAGCAGATCGGTGCATGATGACTCACCAGGGACAGGTTATGTCTCTGCGTCGGCGTCAATATCTTCCGAAAGTCACGATGGTACGGCAACTTCTCCAGAACCAACGTTACAGCTCTCGCATAGGCTATGAAAGCGTTTTCCAGCTGTTCGTCCTTTACGAACTGGCTCCCTTCCCTCTTGTACTTTTCCGCGATCCGGAGATGGTATTTCAGGTCCTTCTCGTCGTCGTAGATGTTCTCCAAAGCCGCCATTTTGGAAAGCTCGTTTATGGAGTAGGGAGGCCAGGACATGTTGGTCGTACCTGACTCCGGTTGTAAGAGGGTTCATGTGTTGACTGCACGGAGTTATGTCAAGGCAAGCATCAATCAAAATTTCGAGACAAACAAATACTTAGTGGAACCGGTAATGACGCGACAATATTGTCATTACAATGCTTTGGTACTCATCTGGTCCACTGGAGGGTGTGACACTACATGGTGAGGGGTTGAGCGAGGGGTGAACGTTATTTAAAATACCCAGGTAGCCGTGTCTGCTAGCAGTGTTCGTCTACCCACGTCCACCCCAGTCGATCAGGCGTTCTTCAGGCCTCCCTGTTAATAGTAACTTCAACATGCACAACGTCGATAAATGCGTGTCAAACCCTGCTTATTATTCGGGTTGTAAAAAATGCAACATACAAGTGTTAAAAGTGCAAAAAAAGTGTTGTAATACTACGATGCGAATAAGAAGGTAAAAACGAAATCACTTAGATGCCAGCAAACATGCGAGCAAGAAGAGACCCCGCAAGTGCACGTCGCCTTACGTACTGCTGGCCTTTTGCTTTAACCTGACCTTGGTCCTCACTCCCAACCTTGCCCGCGACGATAGAGGTCTTGTTGGCTCCGGGGGCGCCGTCGTTGGTCGTGGTCGTGTTGTTGTTGACGGCGGGGACAGTCTGTACGAAAAAAAAAGAGACATGGTACGTAAAAACGACGGTTCCGATCCTCAATCTGATGAAAAAAAGACTCACGACGTTCTTCCCTCCCGCCTCAGCCTCCTTCTTCTTAGCCGCCGCCTCTTTCTGCTTCTTTGCCTCTGCCTCTGTCTGCTTCTTCTCCTTGTCAGCCTTGGCTTTAGCAGCTGCAGCTGCACCCCCGTTCATCTTCCCCTTGGCTTTGCGAGTCTCTTGAGCATTGGCAGTCTACATCAGAAAAAAATGATTAGAGAACCCGACAAGAAAGAAGCAAGGAGGAAACGCACGACCGTGACGGTCGTCGGCGGCGGGCAGACGGCGGTTCCGTTCACGATCTGGCCCTGGACATCGCCCGCGTTGTCGATGACGTTGGTCCCGTTGTTGTTGATATTCGTCCCGTTGTTATTGACGATAGTCCCGTTGTTGTTGATATTCGTCCCGTTGTTGTTAATATTGGTCCCGTTGTTATTGACGATGGTCCCGTTGTTGTTAACGTCGGTCCCATTATTATTGACGATGGTCCCATTGTTGTTAACGTTGGTCCCGTTATTATTGACGATGGTCCCATTATTCACGTTATAGCCAACCTGCTTCCCCTTCCCGCCCCCGTTGTTCTTGTTCTTGTTCGGGTCCTCGCCGGCCGCGGTAACGTTCTGGCCACTCAAATTGACGTGCTTTCCCTTGCCCTTGCCGTTCCCGTTCCCGGCGGCGTGGGGGTACTGCATGACAGGAGTGGTGACGTTGATATTGGTGTCACTGCCGCTGACCTGGGAGATAACGAGAGGTCAGGATTATTATCATTAGGAGGAAATCGAGACGGCTTACTTGGGGAACGACGGAGGTGGGAGGAGGAAGACCGGCGTACTGAAGAGTGCCTGAGCGTGAGCGGTGGTTTATGATGGGAGAAGGGAGGACTCACGGGAGCAGCCAGCGCGCCGAGGGCCAAAGAGAAAACGAGGGAGAAAAGGGTGGTGGCTTTGGTGAAATGCATCCTGGCAAACGAGTGGACAAGGCAGAAAGCAGAAAGGAGAGGTGTGTTGAGGAGAAGAAAAAAAGCCGACTGGCTAGGTTGAGACGACGAAGAGACTGGAAACTGGAGCGCGTGTGGCAGTCAAGCCAAAGCAGAAAGGCAAGCAAGGCGGACCGGTGTGCAAAAGAGAAGAAATGGAATGAAGAAAGAATCGATCGCTGATCGAAGAAAAGAAAAGTGGGGGGGAGGAAGAAAGGAGGGAATGTGTCGAGATGGTGCGTTGAGGCGGGTTATAAGTGCCCCCATGAGTGGTGGTAACCTTGGCGCCGGGCGCTGACAAGTCAAGACTCATCGGTGATCTTGGGTATCCAATTGTGTCTGTCAAATGATAGGAAATGGGTGGGGCCGCCTGATGAGAGACCGTTGCGAGTGCGACGAGGGTTGCATGATAGAAATTTCCTTCTTCCGTTTCGGCCGTTGGGAGGCGCAACCCGCACCCGGGGTTCTCTTTGGAGTAGGGGCCTTGGGGAGAACAACATCGGAAAGAATCTGAAGGAGAAGACAATGGTTAGTCACGCAAGCCATGACAAGGTCTTGACTCTGACATGTTGTGGAGAGGGATTCAAACATCTCGGATAGCATCACGCCGCCGCGGGTGGTTGATCCGATCATGAACTATCCGCTGCCTCAGATTATTAGCCTCAACACTTTATCTAATCAGTCAACTTGATCATGAGTGGCATTAACTTTATAGCAAACAATAGGGTAAGCTCATGATTATCTACTAAACCTCCAAGATCACGTCGTCCTCGTCGTCTCCTTCCTCTTTCTTGTTATCGTTCACACCAGTCCCCGAATCGCCAGGCCCGATCACATCTTTCTCCTCCAACTCCCCCGGATCCTTGGGCTCGTCACCCTTCAAAAGCTGCACCAATTTCTCGATATGTTCCGATACCTATCACCAAACACGCCTTCAACGAAAGAACGGAACCAACAAAAAGAAAACATACCTTGTCGACCTTTTCACTCTCATGCATAGCGCGGACGACCTCATACACCCCATTCGCGCGGAGAAAGTCGCGGCCCCAGCGGGTGTGGGAGAGGAGGAGGAGAGTCTCGATGTGGGTTAGTCGAAGGGTGGCCTCGGGCTCGCGGACTTTGGTGGGTGGGAGGAATTGTAGGGCGGAGGGAAGTTTTTCTTGGTCCTGGGAAGGGATCAGGATGAGGATCCGAAAGGGGGTGAGGAGTGAACGTACGTCGAGGTCGAACTCCTCGGGACCGGCGAGAGGGAGGAGGATATATTGCAGTGCGTCGAGTCCTGGAGCAGAGACTGAGGAGGGCGGGACGGCGAGGAGGGAGGTGTCGGGTGAGAGGAGGGCTTTGTGCGATGCTGCTAGGAATGCGCAGTTTCTTATATTTTGTGATTAGTTGATTTTTCGTGTCAGTGGGAGGAAAGAGCGCACTTGATTGTGCCTGCGACGCTACCACGGCGGATTTTGTCTGAGTGTTCGGTGAAGGGGAGGATTTTGGCGAGAAGGTATTCCAGGGGGGAGGAAGAGTCGAGTGGGTTGGTCGGGTGAGGTGTAAGGAAGAAGGCACGGCCTGGAGGGGCCTGTACGGTGATGTTAGATGTCACATATCAGAAGATGTCCTTTTTGGCGTACGACACTGATGTTGGCAAATACGCTGGCCAAAAAGTGGAGCTGGCCTTTCCTGGGCCTCTTTGAGGGATCGTCTGTATCCGTGAGCTGTGCACCTTGGACAAAGGCGTCGATGAGAAGGGGGAGGGCGAGGATGTCGCGGGGTGCAACGGTAGGGTAAGGATCGGGGGGAGGGCTGGTTGCGCACCGGGATTGAGGTGCGAAGAAGGGTGCGGAGACGATGGATATTTTTGCGGAGAGGAGTGTGGAGCAGGCGACAGAGGATGCGGTGAGGTTTGAGAGGAGCATAGATGCGAGATCGGCGAGAATGGACGTGGGGTTCTGGAATGATTTTAGAGGGAGGGGGTGGGATGGACAGGGGTACGTACGATTATGTAGGATATGATGAATGTCAGAAACTTGGCCTCGGAGAGCGGGGCGAGGAGGAGCGGAGAGTCGGAGAGATTGACGAGGGCGCGGAAGGCATCGTGCGCAATGTCCTGTGGAAAAGAGTGAGATCGATTCAGCTGATTTCTGTGGAGAGACCGTCACCAGCTGGTCCCTGCAAAGCAGCTTGAGATCCCTGATCACATCCGACTCTTTCACGTTTGTTTGTAGCCCACCGCGCTGCACTCCAGAGAAGAATATTTCCCTATGAGGTGCTCCTGGTGGCGTGTGCGATAAAAGATTTTCCAAGGCAATCTTCCGCGCCTGTGGATTCTTGGAGCGCAAAAAAGGGATGAGCTGGGCGTCTGTGAGCGAAATCATCCTTCATCGTCGTCGTTCCACCAACCTCATGAAGTTGGGCGTCCATATTTTGGCGCGTCCCTATTCACGTGATCTCCTATGTCAGAGCACCACTTATGTAATCGGCCCGCTGCCTCCTCATGGCGAGCTACAACACGACTCGCTACGTCGAAGACCTCCTCGAGCGCACCCAGTCACTGCCGCCCTCGTTCACCATACACCTCCACCTCGAGTACTGGACACTTAACAATGGCTCAAAGTTCCTGTACAACAATCAGATTGCGGTTTGTGATACGAGCTCATTGACTCAATGGCATTAACCCGTGTCTCGTTCAGTCCTTGCTAGACGATGTCAGAGCACACCGGATACCCGTAGACTTCCTCGACCTGTTCGAAGCCGCCAAAGTCCCGTTCTACGAGGGTACGATTCACAATATCCCCCAGTGGTATCATACCATCGCTCCAATTCGAAACAGGATGTATGGTCGTCGAATTGCTGGACTACCGTCCACTACGGAGCAAGGAGCCGTTGCCAGGAAAACCTCAACGCAGTCGTGCCGTTCTGCACCCAAACTCTGAGACGCTGTGGGCCGATATATGCGCCCTCAACCAGCGCAATGGGGGGAAATGGGCAGACATCGACGCTCTGGACGTCGAGGCTCGCATTCTCGTGAGTCGACTCCTGTCATTACAATCAACAGCTTTAATCGCCATTTCCAGCTCGCGACTTCGCCTCCCTTATGTCTCGACCCCGACCCTCACCTTACCCGCATAGCAAACCATGTCTTACGGGTCTCCACCCCGACTGTCCCCGTCTCTTTGAAGCGAAAGGCCGCCGCAATGGACACCGAAGTCGGCGAGTCGGAGAAAGCCCGACGAGCCAAGATCATGCAATTTATGAATCCCAGGCAGAACGGTACACGTGCTCCCAGGTCTGAACTCTTTCCTAGGCTCTTTGAATAAAAACTCATACATGTTCGAATTGCAGTTATCGAATTCTCGATGTCCTCCAGAACTTCCGACAAGCCAGGGCAGCAGCCCTCCAGAACGCCCAACAACCCCCAGCCACCACCAACACGAACCCCCTCAACCACTATGGCACACCACCCACGTCCCTTCCTTCTCCTTCCAAGCCCCCCACACCCGCCATCTCCATTTTACAAACCGACTCCCCTGCGGATTCAGACGACAAGAAGAAACTCAAACCAAGGAAAACACCTACCCCACAAATCCCCTTTACTGTACCAGCAGCCGGATTTACCCGCACCGCATCCGGCTCTCAAACGCCCGTCCCAGCACCACAGCCCCAACGACAAACTCTCCACTTTATCAACCACACCGTACCTCTCGCCCCCTCCACCTCACACTCCCCTCTCCAGCCGCAGGTCTACCCCAGCGTGCAGGCTGCGACGGAAGCGGCGGCGGCCCAGCGTGCCCCTACGCCGGCGCAGAAGCCTTCACAACAGCGATACACGCAGTCTCCTCGTCCATCACACACCCCTGCACCACCCTCCTCGATCCCGCATACCCCCATCCCGACGGCGTTCCAGCAAGCCCAAGCCCAGCTTCCAAACGCCCATTTCCTCGCTCCCATTTCACACGCTGCCCCCCCTGCCGCTGCTGGTAAGGCACGAGCACCGGGGAACACAGCGGCAGCGTCGGTAGTGCCGGCTGGAGCTCAGCGCATCACGCCGACACCGCAGCAGCAGCAGGCCATGCATCAACAGATCTTGTATACGCAGCAGCTCCAGCAGACACACCAGCGGTTGGTAGCGTCGGCGCAGCAGAAGAGCGGTGCTGTGGGTGGAGGAGGAGTGCGGACGGCGACTCCCCAGGTCCAAGTAGGTGGTAGTGCCGTTGCGGCTTCCCCGTCGAACAAGACTGCCGGAGCTGGAGGAGGAGTGCCGGTTTCGACGCAGGTTGCGGTTCAGCAGCAGGGGACGGCATCTCAGCAGACCCAACAACAACCACAGCAGCAGCAGCATGCAGCGGCGGCGTTCGCGCAGCAGTACAGCGCTGCTCATTTGAGGGCGATGTTACCCGGGAATGCGCAACTGCAGGCTCATCTGGCCGCTGCTGCTGCTACTGCGGGTGGGATGGGTGTGGGTGTGGGGCTGGTCGGTGTGCCTCCGGGGGATGGACAGCAACCGGCGACCCAACCGAGCCAGGCGCAGACACAGACGATTGGGCAAACACCCGCCGTCTCCGGGGGCCCGACGACGGCGACGACGACGACGCTTGGGTTTTACCCTCCACAGATGTACAACTACCAGTATCAGATGCAGCTGGCGCGGTATTGGCAGCAGCAGCAGGCGCAGGCGCAGGCTCAACAAGGCGCGGGGAGGGGAATGCATGGGATGGGTGTGGGGATGGTGGGTCCTGCTGGGGTGGGTGGTGTGAGGATCGGGCAGCAGCAACAGCAGCAACCGGTGGCGGGGGCGGGGACGGGAGCGGGAGGACAGGGACGGTAGTTGGTGGATGCGGGCGAGGGAGGTGGTGTGAGGATTTTTTTCTTTCTTTTTTCCGTCTTTCTGCTTGCTTTCTGCTGTCCTGGTTTGGGGAAAGTGTTGTATGATATGTTCGGGTGTTCAGGTTAAAACGATGTTTTTGCATTTAATATTATTACACAGCACAGGGATCCAAATTTGGCCCGTTATCCATGTCTGTGGAGGATACCGGATAGCGGATACTGAGTTTGAAAGTTTATTAGGTAATTAAATCACGTGCCCGTCTATTTCTTTTTGCTACCCCCACCTCCTCCCTCTACTAGTACTACTCTTCAGGCTTCAAGCCCAGTGTCTCGTGCGGCAACGGCGAGCAGAGGCCCATCACGGGCCGTGGAGGTAAGCGCAATACCTAGCACCCGCCACCTGGCTGGCACTGGCATGCAGAACACCACAGCACTGGATGACTCAAGATGGGATGGAGGCAGACATGCACCCCCTACAACCCCCTCCCCCTAGCCGACTTCTCGGGATGTACGTGCCATGTCATCATCATGGTCCACACCTCACTGCCGTCCAGTTGCACTTCAATTCGCTCCCACAGTGCCTGCACTGCCCTAGGCTGTCACTGCCATGTGCTTGATAATGCTGACATTCCCTCCCTTCCGACCATCACCACCCACTGGTGCGTGGTCGATGCCACCAATGTGGTCCCCCTATGGTGCCATCAGCGGCCCTCACTGGTGAGAAGTGAGTTTGTGACGAGCGCCGAAAATGTGAGAGACTCTGGTCAGAGCTCTACAAACACCTCAAACACCCAACAACACTCTCAACAATTAAGTTCAAGGGTGGCAGGAATAATCCACTTTAATTCATAGTAGATCGGTCTCATATGTCTTTTGGTAGAGAATCAACGCAAGGTCATGTGTTATGATATGTCTTTTTCTATTCTTTCACCTTTTCACATCATGTGCTCTATCACATGATCCGCAGTCAGTATCACTCAGCATTGCTGCGCAATGCCTCACTTATAACGCATGTAGAACATTCTGGAAGTACTTATATAAGGATTCCACGGAATGCCTCATTGCTAACACATGTTCTCCAACTAGTATATATAGTCAGTAGTTTAGACTGTAACTTTAGTTGTATTCTCTTAAGCTTTAGCTTCCCCCCTCTTGCCCTCCACTTGATCATGTAGCAGTGGCTCTAGGACAAGGGTTGTGACAAGTCTGACTGAGTATGGCTCTGGTGTCAGATACATCGTGAGTACTAAGCAACGGCGTCATGGACGTCGAGAGTACGGGTCTTCATTTTATGATCAGAAGGGCTCAACCAGCTAGTATAGAGTACTAGTATTATTATGTCTTTACTTTCAAATATACTTAAGCTATCCACTATAACCTAGTGTGAGGGCCCTAGTCAATATAGACTTCCCTTTTCCTTTCCTCGTGTTATTCTTGTAAGCCCGTGAAAGATCTATTTGGTTTTAGTGTGTCTTAACATCATGCACGTCGAAGCTCAAGGGGTGATTCAATAAAATAGTATTAAGGAATCAAGTTTCCTCAGGGTTCACTGAGACTCCCTTTGGATGAGACTTAGAAAATCTTATCACACTCAACAATCACTAAGAGAGAGAGGATTTGATCTGGGTGGGGGCCCGTTCTAATCTACTGTACATGGCAGAGAACAACAGGTTTTATATAAGATGAGGGATGAAATATATATATAAGGTTTATCATGAGATAAGTCCATAACAAATCGGTTTCTAGGGTATTGGCCATAAGGCATGTTCGAGAAGGTTCTTTTGGGTCATTTCAATATATTTTCAATGTGTCGAGAGGGCAACTGGCCCTTGCGGAGTGGAGTGCCAAGAATGCATCATTTCGTGAGCATTCTAGAACGCCGCATCAAGGTTTGATCGGAGTGATCAGGGTCCCGTTTTCCATGAATCAAGGGTTCGAAGCATCAGGGACTGGTTCCAGGCCCTCAGTAACCATTGACGATCCCATTTCCAGGGTTCACTCTATTTCTGGTAATTTACATGGATCAGCATCACGGCATTAGTGATCATGTGACATATTCTGTAATGCGTGGGTTTTTGGATGCTTGCATTCAAGATAGCAAATCCCCCGAGCCCTCATTAAGTCCACAGATAATCAGGGTATTTCTGGATAAGGTGGATAGGGTGATAGGTCATACAATAGTATTATCAATATTGGTCCCCTCACTGGTCTTATCCAATGAGAAATGAAAGGTTGTGTCAAGTCTATAGTTAAGCCCTCAAAGAGACTGTTCCTATGATCATGACCAAAGGTGGTCCAGTGGTATTTAGATTCTTATAGGTAGCCATTAGTACCAGCAGTTCCAATAGAATAATGTTTATAATGGGTCCAACATTGCATTCTGTACTGACATAACTGTGGAAAAAGCGCGAATACAGGCACAGCCGCTCAACAGTCATATCACCAGTGCTCAACATCCAGAGCCACTCACCACATGACAATGGTGATGTCTGAACAGGGCAGAATGCACCACCGACACCACCTCCCCCTAGCTGGCTGCTGGGGATATATGGACCATATCACCACCATGGTCCATGCCTCACCGCCATTCAGTTGCACCTCAATTTGTGCCCACAGTGCCTGCACTGCACTGGGCTGTTGCTGCCACATGCCTCATGAAGCCGACATTCCCCCTTCCGACCATCTCCACTGCTGCATGATTGATGCCATCAATGTGGTCCCCCTATGGTACTATCAGTGGCTCTCACCAGTGTTCAACACCTGAAGCCACTCATGATGATGGCATCCATTTCCAGTATCATTCCTCCAACATTTCCTCCTTCTGACATCTGTTAACCTGGCCTACAACAGATTCGATTCATTATACTTGGATACTTCAATAGAGCTAAGTAGTATGTAAATAGTTACTTTACCATCAATCAAAAATCCATTAAGCTGTTTACAACCAATCTTTTTGAGTAGAGAAATGGTTATGATGCATGACCATTAATCAGGGCCGATAATCAATAGCGATTCAGGTGTGATGTCATGGGTGTGCTGACAAGATCTAAGCGAGTATCCCAAGCCCCAAAAGAACAAGTGTCCCTCACTAACAGATTTAAGCGAGTATCCACTAAATAATTCAAATTTTCTGATTCATCCAGGTGAGAAACCACTGTTTGATGAAACTGATCGAAGTCAAAGACCTGCAGATGAGCACTCAGTTGTGTCTGGCTACCTGTGGTGGTTGCCATGAGAGTGAGCTTTTCTTTTCTTTTTCAATTTTTATTTTTATTTTTCCCCCACAGACATCGCTATCTGGCCCCAAATTTGGCCTCTGCCAATGTTATTTTTAAATAGTTTGCGAAATAATATTTCTGACAAAATATTTGCAAAGGCTTTTGCAGCTGCAAAAGTCAAAGAAATGCAAAATTTGATATTTTGCACTGGCGAAAGTGGGTGCCTGATGTTTCACCTCTGTGAAATAACAAATTTTGCATGCCTTTGACTTTCATAGCTGCAAAAGTCTTTGTAAATATTTTTTCCAGAAAATATTATTTCACAAACAATTTAGAAATAACATTGGCAGGGGCCGAATTTTGGACCCTGTGCTGTGTTAGAGCTCATGCTGGCTCTGAGTCTGGTGTGTGTACTAGTACTTCTGATAACTTAATGAGATGTTTTGCAACATTCAATGGCCTGTATCATGTTTGGCAGCTATGAGTAGATGCCAGCTTAAGCTCACAATGGAATCTCCAGGTATTTCGACCTGTTGGCAGACAAATCACATATGTTATGGAACAGCCTCTTGTCTTATTTGATCTCATCTTATCAACCATGCCTTCCCCATCTTATCAAATGAACTATCCAACACTTCAGTTTGATTGTTAAGGAACAGCTCTTTATTTAATCTTTTACATTTTATCATTGTTTGGTCTTGTGGATATTATTATAAGGTTTGACAGTTGCTTGGCATTACTCCACACTGCTGACTCAATGCCAAGCCATTACTTCATACTGCTTACACTCAAACCTTATCCTTATTCAGCAAACTATATTTCTACACAGCTATTTCCTTATATGTTCTTTCTTTCACACCTTATCTTCTTATCTTCTTATCTTCTTATCTTCTTATCTCTGACTCATCTGATAGCAGGATCATATCCTATTGGAGGATATCTGGACCATATTTTATTGGATGATAAGCCTGGGCTAGTATAGTATATATAGAGTAGCACAAAGCCTGTAAACTCTAGTTTTATTCTCTTAGGATTCCCACTTGACTGTGGTGATATCTAAAGTCAATACAAACTGGCGCTTTCCTCCACCATTCTCTCTCTCTCTAAGCTTATCTATATGTGAGCCCACAATGCTTGATTCTTGGCATAGTCTTTGGATTATGCTTTGAGAAGATAGTTAAGTGGTTGCTCTAACAACATAGCCCCAGCTTTGGACTTGACAACATACAAGATTGGATCATAGAGGATGTGATGTCGAGTTTTCTACACTTTCATGATGATCTGCATGTTGCCAGTTCAGATGATGTTGCTGTACTATTATGACCATAGGTTCATCGGATGTAACCTGTGACCCCTTAGGTTCACTGGACAAGTGGTTCAGAAATTTGAGAGACTTGTGACCAAGTTCACAAGTCCCAATACACAATCTTGAAAGGCTCTAAACAGGGTGGGTTCCAAATTCAAACCTCTACTAGACTATGTCAGAGAGTAGTTCTGAGTGCATTTTCTGTTGGGTATTAGAGGTTTTGGGTGCAAGAAGTATTTTTTGGCTATTTTTCATTTTTAGCTGACCTTCTGTGACTGTTTTTCATGAAGTTCAGACCCCACCTCATTAGCAAACTTTGTTTTTAGCTGCAGTTGGCTGCACAGGTCTGAAGACATCTGAAGCCAACTGAAAAACGAGTATACTGACTGTGCAGACCTATGCAGACCTGTGCAGCCACTGAAGACATCTGAAGTTCACAAGATTTGCTGATGCTGTAACCATGACATTTCAACTATGAGGTTCAGTTCCACCTAGATTACCCACATTCTGAGCCTAATCAGGCATGAGGTCAGTAAAATCCTGACACCAGCATTAGCCCCTTCCCCAAATATGAGGGGCCTTTACAAAAAATTGAGTCTCTCCAACTGCTGAGCTACTGGTGCCTCCAGCGTGACTGCCATCAACAGCGATCAAAATGTTCCCTGGATCACTGGCACTCTTCACACCCCTGCACCTGCTGGCACTGCCTTCTCACAGTTCTTTGCTATCAACAACAGTAATAAGAGCACCTTCCACTTTTCAGCAATGTCCAAATTTGGCTCCTCTCATTGACACCTCGCTCTTGCTGCCATCCCATGGCTCTAATCAGAACGTCTCCCACTCTTTGGCTCCTTTTATTGACACCTCACCCTCACTGCCATCTGTGTCCTGCCATTCATCCAAATGTCCAAGAGAATGGTCAGTTCCTTCGCAATATTGGCTCCTACCACATTGCCACCATTGTCAGGAATGACCAACTCGCTCACATCTGATTCAGTGGGACAACTGTTAGGGCAACCACTTAACTATCTTCTCAAAGCATAATCCAAAGACTATGCTGAGAATCAAGCATTGTGGGCTCACACATAGATAAGCTTAGAGAGAGAGAGGATGGTGGAGAAAAATGCCAGTTTATATTGATTTTAGATATCACAACAGTCAAGTGGGAATCCTAAGAGAATAAGACTAGAGTTTACAGGCTTTGTGCTACTCTATTTTTTTTTTTTTTTTTTTGGTGTTGAGTTTATTGTCTACGGAGGCATTGTGACCTATATGAGACATTACTTTATTTATGCACTATGGTGGGCCCCTAGTGCCCCTCTGTCCCTTAGTCTCTGCAAGCACTATTGACGGCCCACCCTATAGTGGCATCCCCCGACAGCCCAGCAATGAAACGCTGTTTAGCGGGGCACCTTTGATGTGTGAGACAGGTTGTTGGCTTCTTGAATTACATGTTTAGGTACCAACTGGTTGGCTGACCAGCAGATATGGGAGTTTGGCTTGTTCCTGTGGGTCGGTTAGTGTTTGGGGTACCATCCGACTCGCGGATCAGGCTATGTCGCCATAACCAGTAGTCATCCTGCGTGACGGCAGGCCTTTTACTTTTGGCACTATGGTGTTAGACCTTTGCGTTATCTGCGTTTCCACTTTTGTTGGATCGGGGTGTACGGTGTCACCTGTTAGCATCTTGCTCAAATCATTTTGTTTCCACCATGAACTTTGCTAGCTTTTCAATGTTTTTGGGTTTGGATATAATGAATTTGAAGTCTTTTGAACGTCTTTCTATTGATCGTGCGAATGTGTGTCACTTCCTTTCATATGTCTTGCATTCGAAGAGGAAGTGTCGTATTAACTCAGTGACTTCTATCCCTAGGTTTTCGAGGCAGGAGTCGCATTTAGCATTTTCTTGTTTCTTGATCCTGTATAGGAACTTGTTGACTGGTGCATGCCCTGTTCGAATCTGTACTATAAGACTAGCCTGTTTTCTCGTTAGATTGTCTTTAGCCTTGTTAAAGTTCGACATGGGGAATTGATCGTCTATGCGGGAGAACTTATCGTGACGGGGTGAATTCTTCCACTGTGTCTTCCATCTGTCCTTTAAGCGCTCGTGGAATTCCTGTTTCATGGCTGATGTGTTCGTTGAGAGGGGCTGGCATAGGAAGTGTGGAAGCACGTCAGTCATGCTAGTCTTACCCATCGCAGCTAATTTAGCCTCGCCGTCTGCCATTTCATTCCCTTGTACGTCGCTATGTGCCGATATCCATGAGATTTTGATTGGTGTGAGATCGGTGCCGTCTCGTGCTTTGTGTTCATTCGAAGTTTCTTCTATCAAGGTAAGAAATTCTTTAAGGATGGATTGGGAAGACTTAGCTCTGGGTTTCGCGACTGATCATATCACTCCTTGGTTGTCTGAATAGATTATTATCTTGCCCCGGAGGTTGTTTCTTTCCTGATGCAGGAGGTGAGCTCCTAATAAAAGGCTGACCACCTCCGCTTCATTGGAGGAGTGCTGACTTTTGTGTCCTAGGTGATATCTTAGTTTACTTGAGGGGAGTACATGACCTTTTTTGAACATGACCATGGAGGCACCCACTCCTTCGGCGTCGATTTTTGAGCCATCTGTGTAGATTGAGATGTCTGCGTCATCTAGGAATTCTTGGATGATCGAGTCATTCCTTGTCTCGGCTATATCTGTCTCGAAAGTGTCTAGTCTCTCTGGAATTGAACTGACCAGCTCAATCTTTTCAACATCTTGAGGATTGATTTTGTACAGTCTGAACAGATTGTGGAGATTTGTTGGATGTGAGGTCTTTGGTGTGAGTGAGTTGGCATAGTAGGCGCGGGCAATATCTGATAGGGGGTGAGTTTGTGGGAGCATGCAGAGTCTTACCAAGGTGCGGTAGCAGGCTTTCTCTAAAGTGAGGTCGATGGGGAACAGGTTGGCATGGAGATCGAGAAGGTCGGTTGGGGTGGTCCTTAGTCCGCTGTTGATCGCTAGCATAGCTATTTGCTGGGCTCTTTCTAGTTTCTTTAGAGGACCCACCGTTCCTTTCCTTCTCTTCTTCCCTGGTGTCTCATGTGGTGGAGTGTACCAGACGTCTATCCCATAGAGGATTCGAGGCAGGGCTACCGAGATGTATAGTTGTCGCATGAGGCATGATTTGATGCCTGTGGCTTGCTTGGTTAGTCATCTGTAAGCTAGTAAGTATTTGGTAGCATGGGTTGTGCAGTTTTGGGATTGGATGTCCCAGCCAAGTTTGTAGTCGACGTGGATTTCAAGGTACTTGTAGGAGTTGACTTCTTTGATTTCTGTGCCACGTAGCTTCAGTACTGGGCGAGGGAGTCTTACCGTCCTTTTGTTTTTGTGTCGCTTCTGAGCTGCATGCATAATTGTGAGCTTGCTGTTTTCAAAATTGGAGTTGTGTTGCAGGCTCCAGTCGAATGCCCCACCCTGCCTATTCATGATGTCTTCGATTTTGGATGTTGTGTCGTGAAAGTTTTCGCCTTCCGCAATGACTATTGCGTCGTCGACATAGCCTAGGGACTCTTCTTGGTTTCCTTCTGCAATCTCGATAAGATCAGCATTATAGATGATGTATAGTATCATCGACAGTGGGTCTCCCTGTCCTATGCCATTGTTGATTGTCATTGGTTGGGACAGGTAGTCATCAAATTTGAGTTGTGTGAGCCAACGATCTAGTAGGTTAGCAACATATTTGACATGTCTAGAAGGGATACCTCGTCTCTTCAGGTTGTGGATCACGCGCTCGGTGACAGCATTAGGGAATGCTCCCTTGACATCTAGAAATAGTATGGATGCTACTTTACCTCTACACCAAGCATCTTTGATGTGGTGTATCAATAGGTGTACTGTGTCTGTTGTGGTGCACCCTGGTCTTCCACTGAAGTGGTTCATGGGCAGGAGGCCTTCTTTCTCGACAACATTCGAGATTTCTTCAGCTATAATTGCCGTGAGTACCTTACCCATAGTGTTGAGGAGTGCTATTGGCCTGTAAGCTTTTGGGACATTGTAGGTGGGCTTGCCTGGTTTTTGTAGTATGACAGTTGTGAAGATCCACTATTGGTCTGGGTATTCTTCCATTAGTAGGATTGCATTGTAGATCCGTAGGAGGATTGGAACTAGAATTTTAGCAGATTTTTGTAAGATGATGTTTGGGATACCGTCTGGGCCTGGCGCCTTGTAAGGGGAAAGCTTTCTTATGTGTCTGTGGATTTGTTCCTCTGTCAGACGGTCCAGGTCATCCAAAGGGGGCAGGTACATGTAGCCTTTGGGGATTTGATGACCAATGCCCGTGGGTTTTCTAATGAAGAATGATTTTACCAGAGCTTCTGCCTTACCTTTGTTTGCGTGGATTTCTTTGAGCATCCCATTCTTGTTCTTCACTCAGAGGGTTGGGATCCTGGGCTTGCCGCCATCAGCTATAGGTTCTGATATATACTTATTTGCGGTCCAAATATCTTTGTCCATTGCATTCTTGAGGTACTCTGTCCAGTGCTCCATCTTGGCTTTGTTCATAGCTTCAGCAAAGGCTGTGATTGTGGTCTTGAGCTGGCCATGTGAAGGGTGGTCAGGTAATGCTCTGTTTTTCTTTACCTTGGTGCAAATTTTCTTTAGTTGTTTGTGCATCGACTCGAGGTCGCTGTTCCACCACCTCCTGGCATTGGGCCTAGGTTTGTTTTTCTTGATGCAGCTTTGTGTCGTCTCTTGTATTATCTTGGTTAGTTTGCTTACTTCATCTTCGAGCATACCTCTGTTTAGTATTGGGATTGAGCGGTCCCACTCATTAAGGAGTGCTTTTAGTTTGTTGTTGAAGTCTTCCCAGTCTGCTGCCCTGTAGTTATAGGATATGTTGTCGCTCACCTGTTCGATTTTGCTGGAGAGTTCAAGCATGGAGACTATTGGAAAATGATCAGTATGGATAGGCTGTTCGCATTCTCTTACTTTGCATGTGATGAAGAGGGATCTAGAGTGGTTAGTACAAAGAACGAGATCAGGTCAGGAAAAGTTTTTGGTGACTTTGTGTTGAAGTGTTGGTCCTTCCTCTTTCGTTAGCACAGGCTCCATCTCCCAGTCCGCCATGTATTCTATGAGGCGATTGGCATCATTGAGTGCCCTCGGGGTGAAGAGTTGGGTCTCCGTTTCGTCATCCCATAGTGGGTGGTGTCAATTGAAGTCGCCCGCCCATATGATATGATCTTCATCAGAGCCTGTGAGCTGTAACGAGTGTTTTCACAGGTAGGAGTCTAGTGCTTTGAGAGCTTTGTCGTCGTTGCAGTTATTATAGATATTGAATATTGTAATTTGGTGTCCGCCAGTCTTTAAGCATATGGCGGTGATGTCATTCGAGCCGATTTGTCCTAAAGGTTCCCAATTAGCCATATTTAGTTTAGTGCTCACCCATATTATCGATCGGACTGATCCTTTCTCGGCGTCTCTTCTGGTTTCTGGAATAATGGGGCAGAAGTTTGATGGGGTGGGTATATGATCTAGAGGGTGGACATAGGGTTCTTGTGCTAGTATTATGTCGTATTGGTCAGATAGTTTCCGATTGATTAGCTCGTTTTGCATGTCCCTCGACTTGCCCAGGTTAATCTGAAATATACTTACACACTTACTGTTTGACATGTCTGTTTCATTAGATATTTTGGTTGACACTGTTGTTCACTTTTTGGGCATTTTTGTGGCCGATTTGCTTGGGTGGGGGTTGGGTGCTCGGAGTTGACTTCTGGCTGGGAGCCGGAGTGCCTCTCCATGAGTTACCCTGAGTTTGTGGGTGGGCTTTATTATTCTCCCTTGGTGTTACCCTCGATTGCGACCTTGCATGGTTAGGCCTCGTTCCATGGTTGTTGTTGTTGTCGTGCAGTGCTGGGGCTTTTTTGAAGTTTAGCTGAGGTTGGAATCCTGACTTATGGGCTACCGGAACATCGTTTTTCCGTTTTAGTTCCTCTGCTCTCTGTAATGGCTTGTGGGTGGTGGCATTGGGGATGGGAGCCCATGTCCATGGCTCAGCTGTGGGGAAGAATGGGAGTGAGTTTTCCAGATTTCTTTGGTCGAATTCTTCGATTTTTCTTGCGAGTGTCGGACAATCTCTGTCCCAGCTAGAGTGGTTGTTAGAGTTGCATGATATGCACCATTTCTTGTTTTGTTCAGCGCATCCATTAGTCATGTGCGCTCCTCTGCATATTCCACATTTATTGTGCTCAGTACATTCATGTGCCATGTGGCTGGCAAATTTTTGACATTTGAGGCATCATAGTGGGTCTCGCTTGCACTTTTCTATTGTTGCCCTGTAATTGCAAAAGAACGCACCTTTGAGTATTAGTTCATTCGCTATTTCAGCTTTGTTAGTGGTGATTATCAAATGGGTTGATACCTGGTCCTTTCGGCGTCTTTCAATCGGCTTCACCCAACGCATCTTGACTATGGAGTTATTGTCTATTTCGTTGGTCTCAAAGAACTCGGAAAGGTGTCTCTTATCGTCTGGATTGAAGGTAGTTGGTACAAAGCTCGCTATGACATTGTGGAGTCTTGGTTTGAGGTCACCCTGTATTTCAATTCTCGTTAGAAAGTTCTTTAGGTTACCTTCATTTTTCAGCCATGTGGCCGCTTCATCTGTGGTAGTTTCGACCATCAATTCGTTGAGTCTAGAGTTTCTGAGAACCTGGTAGATTTTTTGTCCACCCTCAAGCGCATTGTTCATTTGTTCTACCAGGATTGTGTCGCTGAGGTTCGCTATTTGGGTTTGAGTACTGATAGAGATCTTGATCTGTCTGGTTTTGATGCCTTCTCTTGCTCGGATTTGGGGGTCCAGGTGTGAAGCTATTGGGGCACCCATCAACGCACTTTTGTATGTCATTGGTACGTTAACTTTCTCTGTTCCATTGTTTGCCATGAAACTGTTGATTGTCTCGTCCATGTTGTTTGAGGTTGTTTTGATAACTTCTACCGTTTGCTTGATTTTGTCAATGGCATTGGCCATTTTCGCGAATGACGCCCATATTTCTTCCAATTCAGGCAGAGGGTCTGTGTTAGTTTCGTTACAGTTGCCTACCTTTTCATTGATTATTTTGACTAGTCTGTCTTCATCAATCGGCTTTTGCATTTCTCATAGGATATGTGCGACGGCTTCTACACATTTGACCGCGTTTCTCGATGGCTTCGCTTTTAGGAGGTCTGGGATCATGGTGAAGATTGCCGCCACAAGTCTGTCGAGGGTCACTGGGTTGGCCTGGGGGACTAGGAGTCACATTTCATCAAGGAATTTCTTACCCTGGGTAGCTGTCTTGATTCCTGCGGAGTCGTTGGTGTCTGGGAGAGCTACTGTTGATCTGGTGCCTATTCTTGGATTTGACGGCGTCGAGGCAGATTGGGCCTCGTCCAGATCCTTCTGCGATGGATTGTCTCTGTTAGTTCTTTCTTGGTCATCCTCATTTTCATTTCTGTGTCTGTCATTGGGGCCTATCTGTATTGCCTTTGCTCTCGTGAAGGCTGTTTGTATTGAATGAGCATTGGCTTGAGAGCCTTGTTTCGAGCTCATCGTTTTCAACTACCCTGTATGTCATGTAGTTAGAGATGTTTTATAAGTGATATAAGTTGGTTCTCAATAGTTTTTAGAAGAGCTTTTCTCAACTGTTTCTACGTTGCTTCGCTGGCGGATTTCGGGGTCCTAGCTGGGGTGCCACATGGTAAGAGATCAAGAAGAGCTCTCTGTGCTACTATATATATATACTATACTAGCCCAGGCTTATCATCCAATAAGATATGGTCCAGATATCCTCCAATGAAATATGATTCTGCTATCAGATGAGTCAGAGATAAGAAGATAAAAAGATAAGAAGATAAGGTGTGAAAGAAAGAATATATAAGGAAATAGCTGAGTAAGAATATAGTTTGCTGAATAAGGATAAGGTTTGAGTGTAAGCAGTATAAAGTAATGGCTTGGCATTGAATCAGCAGTATGGAGTAATGCCAAGCAACTGTCAAACCTTATAATAATATCCACAAGACCAAACAATGATAAAATGTAAAAGATT
>Ga0307516_10002583_pt1 | contig 24044 bp, 27 predicted proteins | sample 19_EM_MG_FD_203310 | JGI IMG/M metagenome (GOLD analysis project Ga0307516, IMG submission 203310) | Populus trichocarpa ectomycorrhiza microbial communities from riparian zone in the Pacific Northwest, United States - 19_EM | ecosystem: Host-associated > Plants > Roots > Unclassified | place...
AGGCGTTCTTTCTGTCGGGCCTAACCAAGATCCACGACTGGGACACCACGCTCGCGCTCTTCAACGACGAGTACAAGGTGCCGCTGCTGTCGCCCACGCTGGCCGCCTTCGCCGGGACCACCGGCGAGCTGGTGCTGCCGGTGCTGCTGCTGCTCGGCCTCGCCGGGCGCTTTGCGGCACTGGGCTTGTCGGTGATGAACGTGGTGGCAGTGATCAGCCTCGCCGAGATCGCGCCGGCCGCCTTGCAGCAGCACCAGCTGTGGGGCAGCCTGTTGATCGGCCTCGCGCTGTGGGGACCGGGCAAGTGGTCACTCGACCGGGTGCTGGAGCCGCGCTTGATGCGTCCTTGAGGGTTCGCGGCCTGCTCGAGTCAACGCGATGCGCCTGCATCGCGTTTGAGAGGCCAAGAATCCGCTTGCAGCTTGGTCGAAAACCTCTTTGCCGACCGGGCCGTGACGAAGGTGCAAACTGATTTCATCGGAAGCGGGGATGTCGTCACCGGCGTCCCTGCGCTTTGAAGGTCAGGCATCGACAGAGAAGAGGTCACCATGCGTATCCGAGTTCACGTCGCCGTCGCAGCCCTGGCGGCGCTCGTGTGGCTCCCGGCCCATGCGGAGTCGCTCAGCTGCAGCCGCGGCACGGCGACGGAAGGCGACTCGCGCGTGTCGGTCACCTACAAATGCGGCGAACCTCTGCTCAGGGACAGTTTCTGCGCGCCGGTGTTCTACGGCGGCAACCCGCGTCCCGTGCCCGAGCCGTTTGCCAGTGCCTACTTGCCCTGCCAGAAGGTGGACGAGTGGCTGTACGACCGCGGGCCCGGCAACCTGATGGTCACGGTGCGGTTCCGAGCCGGCGTCGTTCAGGCGATCGAGTACGGGCGCACGCCGCACTGAGCGACATCAGAGGTCGCGTGGGCGGAACGCGATCACCATTGTGGGCGGGATCGTTCCGTCGGTGTCGCGCGGGAGGATCTCCGTCTTCTCGATGGCTCGCAGTACCGCGTCATCCCAGGCCTTGACGCCGCTGCTCTTGGTGAGCTTGCTCGAGAGAATGGTGCCGTCGGGTGCCACACGCACTTCCACTTCAGCCATCGGGTTGCCGTCGATGCTGTCGGTGAACAGGATGTTGGGCTTGATGCGCGCCTTGATGCGCCCTGCATAGGCGGCCGACGGGCCCGCGGAGCGTGCGGCGGTGCTGTTCTGGCTGCCGCCATCGACGCCCATCATCTCCTGGATGCGGGCCAGATTCCTTTTGCGCTGCTCGTCGAGTTGCTTCTCTTTGTCGGCCTCGGCCTTGGCGAGTTTCGCCTTCTCTTCCTGTGCCTTCTTCTTCTCGAGCTTGTCCTTCTCTTCCTGCTCGCGCTTGGCCTCCGCGACCTTCTTCGCCTTCTCCTGCTTCTCTTTTTCGATGGCGATCTGCGGGTCGGGTGCCTGCACCTTGGGCTCTGGCTTCGGTTCAGGCTTGGGCTCGGGTTTCGGTTCGGGCTTCGGCTCTGGTTTTGGTTCGGGCTTGGGCGTTGGCTTGGGTTCGGGCGCCACGTCCCGTTGGGCGGCCACCTGCGGCACGGCGGCCCACAGCTCGGCTTCCACACCTTCGGGCTCGCTCACTCGCCAGCTCACGCCGAACGCGATGGCGATGATCAGGCCGATGTGCACCAGCGTCGCAAGCGCGAAGCCGCGGCCGGTGCCGTCCGAAGTCTTCGGCATCAGGTCCTCGCGCTGGAACGTGGAATTTCGCATCGCTCAGCCGTTGTTCTTCACCGACAGGCCCACGCGTTGCACGCCGGCCTTCTGCAGCAGGTCCATCACGCGCACCACGGCTTCGTACTTCACCGCCTTGTCGGCCGAGATGACGACGGGGGCCTGCGCATCGCCGCCCTGCGCCGCGCTCACGCGGTCAGCCAGGGTCTTGAGCGTCATCGTCGAGACGTCCTTGTTGTCCACGCGCAAGCGAAGCGCTTCGTCCTTGCCAACCACCACCTCGATGACCTTGCTCGGCTGCTGCTTGCTCTTGCCCACGCTCGGCAGATCGACGACACCCGTCGTGATGAGCGGCGCGCTCACCATGAAGATGATCAGCAGCACCAGCATCACGTCGATGAAGGGCACCATGTTGATCTCGTTGATGGTGCGGCGGCGCGACCCACCGCGCATCGGGGTGACGGCGGGCATGTCAGGTCTCCTGCCGGGCCGCCCCAAAGGAGGCCTGCGCCTCCTTGGGGGGCAGCGAACGAAGGTGAGCGTGAGGGGTTGTCATCTCAGCGGCCTCCAGGGACAGGGCCGGTGCCGGCGCCCACGGGCGGCAGAGGCTGGCTGGCGTTGCGCTGCAGGATGTTAGAGAACTCTTCGATGAAGGTCTCCATCTGCATCGCGATGCGGTCGATGTCGCGCGCGAAGCGGTTGTAGGCGATCACCGCAGGGATGGCAGCGAACAGGCCGATGGCCGTGGCCACCAATGCCTCGGCGATGCCGGGCGCCACCGTCGCAAGCGACACCTGCGTCAGGTTAGCCAGGCCGACGAAGGCATGCATGATCCCCCACACCGTGCCGAACAGGCCCACGTAGGGCGACACCGAGCCGACGGAGGCGAGGAAGGAGAGGTTGGACTCCACCACGTCGAGTTCGCGCTGGAAGCTCGCGCGCATCGCGCGGCGCGAGCCATCGAGCAGCACGCCGCCGTCGACCACGCGGCGCTCGCGCATCTTCAGGAACTCGCGCATGCCCGAGGCGAAGATGCGTTCCATCGGTGCACCCTCGACGCGGCGGCCGGCGTCGTTGTACAGGTCGTTGAGGTTCTTGCCGGCCCAGAACTCGCGCTCGAACTCTTCGTTCACCGAGCGCACACGCTTCAGGCCGAAAAGCTTGCCGAAAATCACCGTCCAGCTTGCCAGTGAGACCAGCAGCAGGCCGATCATGACGAGCTGGACCACGAAGCTCGCATTCAACACCATGCCGACGATGGAAAGATCTTGGTTCATTCAGCGGTTCCCGGTTTCTTGGTGGTCATGGGGTGAGAGGGGCCGATTGCAGCACTTGTTCCGCCAGTGCCTGCAACAAGTGTTCGGGGATGCGGCGCGGCCTGAAGCTCGTGGCGTCCACGCAGCCGATGCGGATCTCGCCTTCGGCCAGCCGCTCGTTGCCGCGCCAGGCCACCTGAGCAATGTTCATGCTGGCCTGGCCCGCATGTTCGACTTGCACGGTGATGGTCAGCAGATCATCGAGCCGGGCCGGGCGCAGGTAGCGCACGCTGGTCTGCGAGACGATGAAGATGGCGCCGGTCTGCGTACGCAAGGCCTCTTGCTCATAGCCGAGCGAACGCAGCCACTCGGTGCGTGCGCGCTCGAAGAACTTGAGGTAGTTGGCGTAGAACACCACGCCGCCGGCGTCGGTGTCTTCCCAGTAGATGCGCAGGTCGTGCGCGTGATGATGGGGGCTGGTTGCTGTCATTTACGCAGGGTAAGCGGCAAGGTGCCGCAACCTGCGATTATGGCTGCGCGCGCTTGTAGACCGGCCCCCACAGCGGGTGGCCCTGTTCCGACTTGCTCAGCGTGAAGTTCGGGTCGTCTTTCTTGGCGGCGCGGAACTCGGCTTCGCACTCGACGACGCGGTTGCTGGTGCAGTAGATGAAGGCCAGCGTCTTGTGGGCGGCACCGCGGTCGCGCGGCGAGACCAGCCCGCTCTGCAGCGAGAGGTTCAGCTGCTTCTCGGCCTCGGCGTACTGCGCGTCTTCATAGGCGCGGATGCCGCTTTGCAGGGCCCGCTCGGCGGGGCGTGAGGTCACATCGAGCAGGCCCACGGGGGGCGCCGGAGGCGGCGTGACGCAGCCTGTCAGCAGCACGGCCAGCACGGGAACGAGCGCGAGAGCCTGATGAGTTCTCATGATCCGAAGCGGTATTTGAGTGAGACCGGCTGGCCCGGGACAACGGTGACGCTCGATGTGTATGGCTGGAATTCGTCGTTGCGGATCGTGATCGTGTGGCGGCCTTCGCTGAGCGTCAGCTCGTTCAGCGGTGGCGCTGTGCCCATCGGCTTGCCGTCGACCTCGACCTGGCCCCATGGGCTGATGGCCAGGTGCAGCACCCCGGTGGCGGCCGGGCCAGCCGCAGCGAGGCGCGTTTCACGCTCGCGGGCCTCGCGGGCGCGTCGTTCCTTCGGGGTTTCCTTGAGCAAGACCGGTGGTGCCTTGGCCACGGGGGGCTGAGCGACGCGGGGTGTCTCGGCGACGACTGCAGGTGGCGGTGCGACGACCGGCGCGGCGGCCACGGGAGGCGGCGTGACAACGGCGGGAGCAGATGCCGCGGCGACGAGGGCGGGCGCACTGGCTGCTGCCGAAGCCGATGCATCGACGGGTGCGGGCGCCGGCGCGGCAACCACCGCCACGGGAGGGGGCAATGCTGCCGAGGCCACTGGCGGCGGAGCAACCGCAACCGGGGCGGCCTCCGGTGCCAATTCTGTGGAACCCGAGTGAGACGACAAAGCCCACCAAGCCACGCCAGCCACCAGCACAGCGGCTACGGCACCACCGATCCACAGCGGCTTCTTGGTCGGCGCAGGCGCCTCATCGGCCGGGTCGGCCGTTTCCTGGGCGTGCTCTTCGAGCCAATGGCGGAGCTCGCGCGACAGGGCGCGGGCCGAACGGTAGCGGTCGTCGGGGTTCTTCTCCATCGCGCGCGCGGCGATGTCGGAAAGGGCCTTGGGCACGGTCGCGTCGACCTCGTGCGCCGGCGGCGGCACGAACTCCACTACGGCGTCGGTGATTTCCTTCAGCGAGGCACCACGGAAAGGGCGCGTGCCGGTCAGCAGCTCATAGAGCACCACGCCGAGCGAGAACACGTCGCAGCGGCGGTCGACCGGCTGCTGGCGCACCTGCTCGGGTGACATGTAGTACGGCGAGCCGCCGGCGATGTCGCCATCGGTGTGCTCGTGGTGATGGGCAACGCGCGCAATGCCGAAGTCGAGCACGCGGGGCTGCGTGCGGCCCACCATGAAGATGTTGGCCGGCTTGATGTCGCGGTGAACCACGCCCTTGGAATGCGCGTAGGCCAACGCATCGCCGACCCGGCGCACGACCAGCGCGGCCTGTGTGGGCGTGGGCTTCCATCCTTCGAGGCGCAGCTGGCGCAGGTCGCGGCCTTTCAGCAGCTCCATCGCGATGTAGGCGCCTTGCTCACTTACGCCGGCGTCGAACACCGTGACGATGTGTGGGTGGCTGAGGCCGCCCGCAGCGCGCGCTTCGTTCAGGAACAAGGCGTTGAAGGACTCGCGCTCTTCAGCGGCGATCTCGAGGTTCAGGGTCTTGATGGCGATCAGGCGCGACAGCAGCGGGTCGTGCGCGGCGTATACGCGGCCGAGGCCGCCTTCGCCGATCTGGTACTTGAGTGCATAGCGGCCGATGTGGCCGATGGTCGGCAACTGGTCGGCGGCCTTGTTGGGCGGGTTCGCATTGAACGCGGCCGCAGGCTGCGCCGGCAGGCCGCCCATGTCGGTATCGCTCCAGGGCGCGGAATCGGCGGAGGGAGCGCTGCCGTTCGGGCCGGATGGAGACGGTTCAGAGGCTAAGCCGGACATGGAAGAACTTGGATTCGTCATTCAACGGGGCAGTAAGCAACCACCATCGTATGAGCTTAGAGCAAGCGGGGTGCGCAAAGGCACCAAAAAGCACCGCGTTCGCGCATTAGTAACACCCCGTCACGAAACTGGCTGTGAGGTTTTGCACTACGCGACCAATGCAGTTTGCAGTCTTGAGACGGCTTCTCGCAAGCTGTCCATGCTGCTGGCATAGGAAAAACGCACGTAGCGCTCGCCCGCATGCGGGCCGAAATCGCGACCCGGGGTGATGGCCACGTGCGCACGTCGCATCATGTCGAAGCTGAAATCCCAGCTGCTGTTCGAGTGGGCCGAGCAGTCGGCCCAGGCATAGAACGCGCCGTCCGGCATCACAGGCACGCGCAGGCCCAGGGCGTTCAGCGCCGGCACGAGAAAGTCGCGGCGCTTGCGGAATTCATCGCGGCGGCGCTCGTACTCGGCGATCGATGGAGGCTCGAAGCAGGCCAGCGCCGCATGCTGGGCGACCGACGAGGCGCAGATGTAGAGGTTTTGCGCGAGCTTCTCGACCGGCGCGACCAGTGCCTCGGGCAGCACCAGCCAACCCAGCCGCCAGCCCGTCATGCTGAAGTACTTGGAGAAGCTGTTGATCGAGATGATGTCGTCGCCATGGCTCAGCGCGCTGTGGCCGAAGGCATCATCGAAGCTCAGGCCGAGGTAGATCTCGTCGACCATCGTGAAGCCGCCGCGGCTGCGCACTGCTTGCGCGATGCGTGCCATCTCGTCGCGGGCGATCGAGGTGCCGGTGGGGTTGGAGGGCGAGGCCAGCAGCACGCCTTGCGTGCGTTCGGTCCACGCGGCTTCGACGCCTGCGGCGTCCAGCTGGAAGCGATGCTCGGGCGGTGATGGCAACAACACCGGCGTGCCATCAGCAGCCGCCACGAAATGGCGGTTGCAGGCGTAGCTGGGGTCGGGCATCAGCACCTCGTCGCCGCGGTCGACGAGTGCGAGGCAGGCCAGCTGCAACGCGGCAGAGGCCCCGGCCGTGATGACGATGCGCCGCGCCGGCACGTCGACACCAAAACGTTCGGCATACCACTGGCTCAGCCGCTCGCGCAGTGCGGGCAGGCCGGTCGCCTGGGTGTACTGCGTGCGGCCCTGGTTCAGGCAGCGCAGCGCGGCTTCTTGCACCAGCGGCGGCGCGGTGAAGTCGGGCTCGCCGATGTTCAGGAAGATCATCGGCGTGCCGCCACGTGCCGAATCGCACTCGGGGCTGGCCGCCAGCTCCGCCGCGGCCTTGGCGCACTCCATCACATAGAAGGGCTCGATGTGGTCGAGGCGGCCGGCGAGCTTCATCGGCGTATCAGCAGCTGATCAACGCCGAGAGGCGCGAAACGCCTCGACTTCCACCGGCCGCAGGTCCACGGCCGCCTTGTCGAGCACGCCGTTCACGTACTTGTGGCCGTCGGTGCCGCCGAAGCTCTTGGCGAGTTCGACCGCTTCATTGATCGCCACCTTGTAGGGGATGTCGATGCAGTGCTTGAGTTCGTAGACGCCGATCATCAGCACGCCGTGCTCGACCGGCGAGAGGTCGCTGGTCTTGCGATCGACATGGCGCGTGAGTGCGGCGTCGATGTCGGACGCTTCGGCGATGCAGCCGTGCAGCAGCGCATCAAAGTGCGCGCTGTCGCATTTGTCGAAGCCCTCTTGCTCGCGCACGTGAGCGTCGACCAGGCTGGCCTCGGCACCGGACACCAGCCACTCGTACAGGCCTTGCACGGCGAATTCGCGCGAGCGTCGGCGCGATGACTTGGGACGTGCCGTCTTGGCCGCGGGCCGTTTGGCGGGGGCGCTTTTCTTGGGTGCTTCAGCGGTCACGAAAGGTCTTCCAGCAGATTGGCCATCTCGACCGCCACGCGGGCCGCGTCGCGGCCTTTCTCTTCGGCACGGGCCCAAGCCTGTGTCTCGTTTTCGACGGTGAGGATCGCGTTGGCGACCGGAATCTCGTGGTCCAGCGCCACACGGCTGACGCCGGTGCCGCTTTCGTTCGCCACGAGTTCGAAGTGATAGGTCTCGCCACGAATGATGCAGCCGAGCGCGATGAGAGCGTCGAAGCGGTTGCTCTGCGCCATCGCGTTCAGTGCGATCGGCACCTCAAGTGCCCCAGGTACCGTCACGTGGCGGATGTGCTTGGCGGCCACGCCGAGCGTTTCGAGTTCGGCGATGCACGCGGAGGCGAGTTGCTGCGTGAGCTTCTCGTTGAATCGGGCCTGCACGATGCCGATTCGCAAATCGGTGCCGTCCAGATCGGCGGCCTGGCCCTTGTCTGCGTTTTGCATGTGTTTTTCTTTCAGTGTTCCGGAGCAACGAAGCCGGTGACTTCGAGGCCGTAGCCGGTCATGCTTGGCATGCGTCGTGGGCTGCCCAGCAGCTTCATCTTGGTCACACCCAGCTCACGCAGGATCTGCGCGCCGATGCCATAGGTACGCAGGTCGATCTGGCCACGCACGGGCTCGGTGTCGGCCGGCGTGCCCAGGCGGGCGAGCAGGGTGCCGGGATCGTCACCGCAGTTCAACAGCACGGCCACGCCACGGCCAGCGGCCTGCAAGGTTTGCAGTGCCTTGGGCAGCGGCCAGGAGTGGCTGCAGGCGCCGGCGTCAAGCAGGTCGAGCACCGACAAAGGCTCATGAACGCGGACCAGCACTTCCTCGTTGGTGTTCACGGGGCCGTGGCTCAGTGCCAGATGAACGCCGCCGGTGCGGTCGCGGTAAGCGGTGCAGTCGAACACGCCTTGAGCCGTCGTGAGCTTGCGGTGGCTCACGCGTTCGATCAGCGTTTCGTTGCGGCTGCGGTAGCCGATCAGGTCGGCAATGGTGCCGATCTTCAGCCCGTGTTCCTTGGCGAAGATCTGGAGGTCGGGCAGACGGGCCATGGTGCCGTCGTCGTTCATGATCTCGCAGATCACCGAGGCGGGGCTTAGGCCGGCCATGCCGACGAGGTCGCAACCGGCTTCAGTGTGGCCGGCACGCATGAGCACGCCGCCGTCTTTGGCTTGCAGCGGGAAGACGTGGCCCGGTTGCACCAGGTCGCTGGCCTGCGCATCGCGCGCCACGGCGGCCTGGATGGTGCGGGCGCGATCGGCTGCCGAAATGCCGGTGGCAATGCCGGTGGCCGCCTCGATCGACACCGTGAATGCCGTGCCGTGCTGGCTGCCGTTGCGCGTGGCCATCGGCGGCAGGTTGAGCCGCTCGCAACGCTCGCGCGTGAGCGTGAGGCAGATCAGGCCGCGGCCGAAACGCGCCATGAAATTGATGGCCTCGGGCGTCACGAGGTCGGCGGCGAGCACGAGATCGCCTTCGTTTTCGCGGTCTTCCTCGTCGACGAGGATGACCATGCGGCCGGCCGCGAGCTCAGCAATTAATTCAGGAACCGGGGAAATGGGCATCCATCAATTGTAGGTGCCCGGTCTGGCGCCGGCAGGGCCGGGTTCTTAGCCCGAGACGCCTGGCGTCAGCATGCGTTCCACATAGCGCGCGATGAGGTCGATCTCGAGGTTGACGGCCTGTCCGACCTTCAGCGTGCCCAGGGTCGTGTTCTCCAGCGTGTGAGGGATCAGGTTGATGCTGAATTCGCACGCATCTGCCAAATCGGTCACGCGGTTGACGGTGAGGCTGACGCCATTGACGGTGATCGAGCCCTTGTAGGCCAGGAACTTGGCCAGGGCCTTGGACGAGCGGATGCGCAGCTCCCGTGATTCGCCGACCGTTGCAAAGAACTCCACGTGGCCGATGCCGTCGACGTGGCCGCTCACGATGTGCCCGTCCAGGCGATCGTGTGCGCGCAGGGCCTTCTCCAGGTTCACCGGGCCAGGTTCGCTCAAGCCGGCGGTCTTGTTCAGGCTTTCGGCCGAGATGTCGATGGTGAAGCGCTGGGTCGCTGTGTCGAAGCTCGTGACGGTCATGCAGGCGCCGTTGAGCGAGATGCTGTCGCCGAGCTGCACATCATCGAGATAACCGGCCGGAGCCTGGAGCACCAGCTGCTTGCCGTGCGACGGGTCTGCGCCGAGGGGCTTGGCTTCGACGATGTGGCCGAGGCCTGTGATGATGCCTGTGAACATGGTGGGTGATGGGTGGTGAATCAGAAGTGCTCGCGGCCCGGTGGGCGTGCGATGAGACGCAGGTCGTCGCCCAGGCGTTCGACGCTGACGAAGCGTAGCGCAAGCGCATCTTCCAGGCGTTCGATGGGGCCGAATGAGGCGAGCCCCTGCCCATCGCCGAGCAGCTTGGGTGCCTGATAGATCAGAAATTCATCCACCAGACCTTCGCGCACGAAGGAGCCGCTCAGCTTGTGGCCGGCTTCGACGTGAAGTTCGTTGACACCTCGCTGGGCCAGGTCGGCCAGCATGCTGGCGAGGTCGACCTTGCCGCCCGCGCCGGGGGCGAGTGCAATCTCGGCGCCGCGGGCAACAAGTGCATCCTTGCGTGGCTTGTCGGGGCTGGCGGCGTAGATCAGCACCGGACCGGGCGGCTCCAGGATGCGCGCCGACGCCGGCGTGTCGAGCCGCGAGTCGACGATCACGCGCAGCGGCTGGCGGGGTGTCTCTACCAAGCGCACATCGAGGCGCGGGTTGTCTTCGAGCACGGTGCCCACGCCGGTGAGCACGGCGCTCGCGCGCTTCCGCCAAGCGTGGCCGTCCGCGCGGGCGAGGTCGCCGGTGATCCATTGGCTGACGCCATTCAGCAAGGCGGTGCGGCCATCGAGCGAGACGGCGGTCTTGAGCCGGACCCACGGGCGCTTGCGCAGTACGCGCGAGAAGAAGCCGATGTTGATCTCGTGTGCTTCATCGGCCATGAGGCCGAGTTGCACATCGATGCCTGCGGCTTTCAGGCGCTTCAAGCCTTCGCCGGCGACCTGCGGAAACGGGTCTTGCATCGCCGACACCACGCGGCCGAGGCCTGCAGCGACGAGTGCGTCGCAGCAAGGCGGCGTGCGGCCATGGTGCGCACAGGGCTCGAGCGTGACGTAGGCCGTGGCACCGCGCACATCGTGCTTGCGCTCGGCGGCATCGCGCAAGGCCATCACTTCGGCGTGATGGCCACCGGCTTGCTGGGTGTGGCCGCGGCCCAGCACGTGGCCGTCGGGCGAGGTGATGACACACCCGACGCGTGGATTCGGCTCGGTTAGGGCGAAGCCCTGTGCAGCGAGTGCCAGGGCTTCACGCATGAAGGCCTGGTCGGCAGGGGAAAAGGTGGCGGTGTTCATCGGCGTGGCCTTGAAGCGGCCACGTCGTTCAAGGTTGGTGCTGAACGGTGGCCACGGAGGCGTCATTGTGCGGCGGAACGGCGCTCGAGCAGCTCGCTTGACCCCGCACGACAAGGTAGTTCTGTTGGCCGAGGTAGCCCAGTACCCGGGTGTAGCGATCCGGGTGCTCGTCGTTGTGATCGATGCGGCCGTTGCCATCGTGGTCGGCGCTGTAGCGGCAGACCATGAACGTGGTGGCGGTGTTGCCGATCGCCCAGCCTTCCGGGACGATGCGAAGCTGACCCGACCAACCGCCGTCCGATGACGCCTGTGGCACGAGGCAGGTGTACGCGATGGACGTCGCCGCGGTGTCGGTTTCGCAACGCGGCGCGGTGGTGGAGCTGGGCTCGAGCAGCAGGTTCACGGCAAGCGGCATCGGTTTGTCGTTGGCGAGCACTGCGTCTGGCGCGGTGGAAAGCGAGAAGCGGATGTAGCCACTGAGCAAACTGCCGGATACCGCCGTGCAATCGGAAAGGTCGGCGTTGGTGATGTCTCGCGCGGCCAGCGATGCGCGGACATTGCACTGGCTGCTCACCATGCCGGTGGCGTTGTTGACGATCCAGGCGATGTTGCTGTGGCCCGAAGGCTTGACCACGCTTCGTCCGTCGCTCAGCACCTTGGCACCGGCGGGCAGCTGGTGGCGCGGTGTTAATACCTGGTCTTGCGGAGCGATGGCGAGCGCAGCCGAGTAGATCGGCGCCGTGCTCGACAGATTCGATTGCAGCTGAATGGTCTGCGTCGTGCCGCTGCGGTCGAGCCAGCTCACCACGATCTGATTGCGCTTGAGCGATGCATCGAATGCGGGCGTCACGGTGCGCGTGAGCGTGTAGGTGGTGGGCGTGTCGGTCGAAGTTGCGTGATGCGCGCTGATGCCGTCAAAGGCCGCTGCATTGGCGAACTCGCGCACCTGCTCCATATCTCGTTGGGCCAGGCCCACGGCCTCGGTGCGCTGGCGAGCGATGTCGCCGTTCAGCCGCAGCCACGATTGCAAACGAGCGGCTCCCAGCACGCCCATCGACAGCACGAGGAAGCCGACGAGCGCTTCGACCAAGGTGATGCCGCGTTGGCGGCGACGTGAGGATGCGTTCATGACGGTTCTCAGAAGTCGCGCCAACTGCCCGGAACGCGGGCGTAGCTGCCGGTGCGGTCGTGCAGGGCCTTGAGGAGCGCGGCGTTGTGGTTGATCTGCGTGGCACCGGTGGCTTGCAGATCGCCTTCGACCAGCACGGCGCCATTGACCGATGCGCCGGCGGTGTCGGTCCAGGTCGGCGATGTGGTGTAGACGACGCCATGGATGGTGGCGTTGGCATGGATGTCGACGGGTCCGTCGACCACGAGAAGCACTGGGCGCTCGGGCGTCCCGAGAACGATCGGCGTGTCCAGCTTCAAGCCTCCGTCGAGCCACATCAGCGAGGCGTAGGGAGTTTGCGCGAGTGACTGGTCGCAGGCGCTCTTGCAGTCCACGATGCGAACCGTTGGCTGAGCGCGCCAGGTTGCCTTGTCCATGCGGAAGACGCTTGCGAACAGGCCTTGCGCGCTGAGCTGCGCCAGCGCGGGATCGTTGTCGATCACGGATGCAGCTGCGGGAGTACCGGGACTGGTGCTGAGTTGGAGTTGCGCCGTGTCGACGCCGCCGCCGCTGTGCATGGTGATGCCACCTGAGCGCGGGTTTGAGTGGCGAACAACGAGCGTGGGCGAGTTGAAGCTGGATGTGCCACGCACGGTCAGGGCTGCGGGGGGCGGGCTGTCCAGGCCCGGCAGACGCCCGACAAGTACCTGTACCTGTGCACGGGAGCCGTTCGAGCTGCCGCTGAGGCAGGCGGCAGTGCCGTCGCTGCACCCGATCGACGTGAGCTGCAGCAGGCCGGCTTGGCTTGCTGGTGCAAGCCTAATCGCGAAAGCCAGTGCACTGCTGCCCGCGCCGACCGGTTGCGGCGCGCCCGAAGCCGGGCAGCTGCAGGCCCAGCTGCCACCGTTCTCGACGCAGGCAGCCTCGAAGACGGCGGCGCCATGCTCCCGAAACGGCGATGCCGCAGCCTGTGTGCTCGGCAGGCAGTCGTCACCGATCGGGACATCGTGGTTGAGTTGCGCGATGGCCCACTCCAACCCCGCTTCGGCGGCCTCGAAAGCCTGGGCCGCGCGGTACTGGTTGGCCGAGGTCTTGGCTTCGAAGATCACGCTGCGGTTAGCGAACGCCACACTCAGCAGGATGGCAAAAACCATCATCAGGGCAATGCCCAGGGTGGCCGCGCCGCGCTGGGTGGTGAGTGAATGCGATTTCATGCCGGGCACGCGCCGCTAAGTGCGTCGTTGCGAAGGCGGACCGTCGCCTGCACGGTGCGGCTGACCTCGGGGTTGGTCGCAGCCTTGGCCTCGATGTGTACCGCGAAGCTGCGCAGCTGCTGGCGGGGCGGGCAGGTGTTGCTGCTTCCCGCCGCACAAGGCCGGGCGCAGAAGCCGTTGAGCACGATGTCTTGTGCGTGGGGTGTGATGCTGAACGATGCGACGCGCAAGGTACCGCCGTCGGTCATGGCCTGCCAGTTGCCGTTGCCGATGCGCATTTCGATCGCGCCGTCGCGAAGGCGGTAGGCGAAGTCGTGGCTGTCTGTTTCGCTGCGTGCATACGAGAAGCTGGTCGCTTCATCGGACACGTTCAGTGCGGTGAAGGGGTTAGCCTGGAGCGGGCTGCCGGAGGCTTGCCACACGCCGTCGCCAGCATGGTTCCAGTAGCCGGCGCGACGCAGGTCATGTGCGACCAGGTCCGAGGCAGTGCGCAGGTCCTGCATCAAGCGCGCTTCCACGATGAGGCTGCGGTTCTCGCGCAAGTGGTGCGTGAGGGTGAGCAAGGCGGCGGCCACGATCACGAGACCGATGGCGATGCCCACCATCAGCTCGACGATCGACAAGCCACGCTGACGAGCGCGGGTGTTCATAGGTTCCAGCAACGCTTGTTGTCGGCGCTGGAGTTGGCCGCTTGTTCGCTCGTACCCGATACGTAGATCGTGTTGCCGCCCTCGACAACGAGGCGCAGGACTTTGCAGGCGCTGTCTTTGGCTTGCGTGCCTGCGCCGGTTGCCGTGGCGGTGAACCCGGTGGACGAGATGTCGCTGACACCGAGCTGGTAGTAGCCCATCGACGTGGTGGCATTGATCTTCAGGTCGGCGATGCTCGCGTAGCTGCTGTGGTCAGAGCGCCAGCGCTCCTGGCTCATCTGCAGCTGGAGCAGGGCAGTGAGGCCGTCAGTACGCCGCGCCTTGAAGAGCGGGCCGGCGAAGCTCGGGTAGGCGGTGGCCGCCAGGATGCCGGCGATGGCCGTCACCACCATCATCTCGATCAAGGTGAAACCGCGTTGCGTGTTGCTGTTCATGGCAGTTCCTCAGCAAGCGCGATAGCCGGAGATGGCAGCCTGCGGCGAGCAGGAACGCACACGGCCCATGATGTTGACGGTGTGGTGCACCGCGCGGTTCTGCGGGCCGGTCACGCGCAGTGTGGCGGTGGGGCTGGCGGTACCGTGCAACGGGTCGAACAGAACCGACCCCACGTTGGTCTGCAGGCTGACGCGCTGTGTGGAGTCGAGTGCGACCGTCTTGATCTGCTGTGCATCGCCTTTGCACACCGCCGGTCCGGCAGCGGTGCACTGGCATTGATCCGCCGAGCCGGTGTGGATGACGTAACAGGTCGAGCCGGTGCTTGCATCGGCCTTGAAGCTCACGCGCACGGCCTGGTTGCGTGACACGGCTTCAGACCGGGCAAATTGCAGATCGCTTGCCATCTGCGTGGCCACGCCGTCGATGCGGCGGGTATCGATCAGGTTGCCGAAAGACGGCATGGCTGTCGTCATCACGATGCCGGCGATGGCGACCACGACCATGGTTTCGATCAAAGTGAAGCCGTGAGCCGACTTTCTGGCGAGACCGCGTGAGCTTGTTGTTTGCATGTTTTCCCCCTGTGTTTGAACTGCATCCAATGTAGGAAATGCAGGTCGTTCCAGCTTCCACCGGTGGGGGGAAACACGGGGCCTCTGGAGGGGGCACCCGGCAGGGGGAACAGGGTGCTTCGCCTTCCCAGGCGTCAGCTGTCCGGGCGGGTGAACTCGCGGCGCTTCATTGCCAGGTAGTCGTCGCGATCGAGTTCATGCAGCTGTGTCGCGTATTGTTCGGTGGCAGCGAACCAGGCCTCCATGCGCTGGGTGCGTTGCTGTGCCGCCGGGGCGGCCAGCGAGGCAAGGTACGCGTCGATCGCCAAGTAGTAGCGCATGGTGTTGCGTTCGACGACGCCGCGCATGCCGCCGATGTACGGCGAGCTGGCGCCTGGCTTCTCTTTGGTGAAGCCGACCTTGCCTGACCCGACCGTCGCCAGGTAGCCCCGCATGGCCAGCTTCGCTGTCAAGCCATAGGCGTAGGCGTAGTCCAGGTGCAAAAAGGTCTTTTGGCCGCCTTCGAGCGGGATGGCCTGCAACTGGATGCGGTAGTCGTGCGTGCTGAAAGGGCCGCTCGCAGCGCTGAGGCGCACAGACAGGTAGTCAGGGCTGGCTTCGAGGGGCTGTAGCGTGAAGTTCACGCGGTAGCTGTCGCGCAGCGGCTGGTCGAGCTTGCGGCCGATGTTCACGGCCACCGTGCTGGCCGAGGCGGTGCACTGCTTGGTGTTGATGTGCAGCATCAAGATCTCGCACCAGACCTGCGGCTGCTGCAGATGTTCGCGCGCCAGTGCATATGGCTGGGAGACGACGGCGTCGATGCTGCCTTGCAGCTGCTCGCCCGCCTCGGTGGAAACCAGTTTCAACGGCCTGCCGAAGGGGCTGTGTGCAAGTTCTGAAGCGAGCTGCGCTTGGCGCTCGCGCAGCGCTGCGCCGGCTGGTGGCTCGGCCAAGGCGGGAAGGGCGACCGCACACGCGACTGGCCAGGCAGCGAAGGAGCGAATGAAACTCAAAGCTCGATGACTCCGAACGGCAAAGCCCAATGTTGACGCTTTGGCGCGGAGGGCGTTGTAGGACTTGTTCCGTTGCGCGGGTGAGGCATCAACGCATCGGAAACGTCTGGAAGCCGCTTAGATGTCCCTAATCAGCTGGCGAAACTCGTCCACGTCTTCGAAGCTGCGATAGACGGAGGCGAACCGAACGTAGGCCACCTTGTCGATGCGCTTGAGTTCTCGCATCACCAATTCACCGAGGCGGGTCGAGGCCACCTCTTTCGCACCGCTGTTGAGCAGCTTGTCTTGCATGCGCTCGATGGCGGCGTCGATCTGCTCCACGCTGACCGGCCGCTTGCGCAGCGCCAGGGTCATCGACGCACGGATCTTGCCGATGTCGAACTCGGCCCGCGTGCCGTCTTTCTTGACCACCGAGGGCAGGGCGATTTCGGCGCGCTCGTAGGTCGTGAAACGCTTGTCGCAGCTCTGGCAGCGGCGCCGGCGGCGCACGACATCGCCTTCGTCGGACTCGCGCGTCTCGACGACCTGGGTGTCTTCATGGGAACAGAAAGGACAGCGCATGAGCGGCTTCGCCAAAAACGAGGGAGGGGTCGCTCGGCGACCCCTTCTCGGCTTATCTGTAGACCGGGAAGTCTTTCGTCAGCGCGGCGACCTTGGCTCGCACGCCCGCGATGTTGGCTTCATCGTGCGGCTTGTCCAGCACGTCGGCGATCAGATTGGCGGTGACGCGAGCCTGTTCTTCCTTGAAACCGCGGGTCGTGAACGCCGGCGAGCCGAGGCGAATGCCACTGGTGATCATCGGCTTTTGCGGGTCATTGGGGATGCCGTTCTTGTTGCACGTCATGTGCGCCAAGCCCAGAATGGCCTCGGCCTCTTTGCCGGTGAGGTTCTTGGGCCGCAGGTCGACCAGCATCACATGGCTCTCGGTGCGGCCACTCACGATGCGCAGGCCGCGCTGGGTCAAGGTTTCGGCCAGCACGGCGGCGTTCTTCACCACCTGCTGCTGATACTGCTTGAACTCGGGTGAGAGCGCTTCCTTGAAGGCCACCGCCTTGGCGGCAATCACGTGCATCAGCGGGCCGCCCTGGATGCCGGGGAAGATGGCGCTGTTGATCTTCTTGGCAACGGCTTCGTCGTTCATCACGATGATGCCGCCGCGCGGGCCGCGCAGGCTCTTGTGCGTGGTGGATGTCACCACGTCGGCATGCGGGACGGGGTTCGGGTAGACGCCCGCGGCAATCAGGCCGGCGTAATGCGCCATGTCGACCATGAAGTAGGCACCAATGGCCTTGGCGACTTTGGCAAAACGCTCGAAGTCGATGCGCAGGCTGTAGGCCGAGGCACCGGCAATGATCAGCTTGGGCTTGTGCTCGTGGGCCAGGCGCTCCATCGCGTCGTAGTCGATGGCTTCGTTGGCGTCGAGCCCGTAGCTCACGACCTTGAACCATTTGCCGCTCATGTTGAGCGGCATGCCGTGCGTCAGATGGCCGCCCTCAGACAGGCTCATGCCCATGATGGTGTCGCCGGGCTGCAGGAGTCCGAAGAACACAGCCTGGTTCGCCTGCGAACCGGAGTTGGGCTGCACGTTGGCATGCGCAGCGCCGAAGAGCTGCTTCACGCGGTCGATTGCCAGCTGCTCCGCGATGTCAACGTATTCGCAACCGCCGTAGTAACGCTTGCCCGGGTAACCCTCGGCGTATTTGTTGGTGAGCTGGGTGCCTTGCGCGGCCATCACGGCAGGCGAGGCGTAGTTTTCAGACGCGATCAGCTCGATGTGGTCTTCCTGGCGCTGGTTCTCGCGCTGGATGGCAGACCACAACTCGGGGTCGACATTGGAAATGGTGGATTGAGCGCGGTCGAACATGTGGCAGTCCTCTGTGTCAGAAGTCCCTCGGCAAGCCGCATCGTGGATGCGACCTCGGGGCTGCCCAGGCGAACGGCTGAACCGGCCCCGGCACCCGGGGCAGGCTGCGCTTCCCAGTGGTTCACCACCTCAGCTCCGTGGCGTGTACCAGGAGCCTCTATCGCCAGTCGCGCAGCGGGTGAAGTGTACCGCGGCACCCGCGCGCAGCGGTGAAAAAGCTCAGCGCAGCAGTGCGATCTGCTCGTTGGTTGGCTTGTCTCCAGTGGCGGCCGGCCGGGTGTCGACGTCCGGCCCGGTCACGGTCGCGGGCAAGGTCACCGGGGTGGTCGGAACGATCAGCGGCGCGGTCACTGAGATCGACTTGCCGGCGGCCACCAGACGCAGGTGATCCTGCTCAGCCAGCACCTTGCCGGCGTAACCACCGTCGTCGGCCAGATTGGCCGCTCCCACGTAGTAGCGCAGTCCGGCTTCGATGCTGCCGGCGCGCGCGATGCATTCCTTCAACACCTGCACGCCAACACGCAGGTTGGTCACCGGATCGAAGGCCGCGTGGTTGCCGCCGAAAGCTTCGTACTTGTCGTCGTGAACCTGCGTCATCACCTGCATCAGGCCTTGGGCGCCCACCGGGCTCTGAGCGAAGGGGTTGAAGCTGGACTCGATGGCCATGATGGCCAGGATGAGCGTCGGCTCCAGATGGGCCTTGGCGCCGACCGTCCACGCCTCCTTCACCAGACGGCTCACCGGTTCGGGTGCCACGTGATAGCGGCGCGACAGCCAGATGGCCACCGCTGCCTGCTGGCGAGTCAGGTCCTTGGGGTCGTATGCGGTTGCCCGGGCGATGGCATCGGGCTCGCTCAAGTCGGCTAGAGCCTCCAAGGTGCCTTCGGTACGGGCTTCGTGGCGGGCTTGCAGCCAGGTCAGCGTGCGTTGTTCCACGGCGTGGCGCAGCTCGCGCTGGCCGGCAATGAACAGCAGTGCCGAGACCAGCAACAAGCCAAGCAAGGCCAAAGTGTTGTGGCTGACTTCCAGCAGGCCATGGCCCACGTCACTCAAGAACACCGTGCTGGAGCGTGTCGCCGATTGGCGGGCCGCTTTCAGCAGCGAAACTAGATTTTGAAGCGCTGTCATGTCACTCCTTTCTTCTGTCCCTCCTGTGCTTGGCCCGAGGGCAAGCGACTGGAATGTGACAGTGATAATCCGCAGCGTGAATTTGCCGCGAATTAGGCAGCGTTGCACCATGTGTCTCGGGGGTGAGTCATGGTGCGGGTTTCCCCTGGTCTACGTCAGGGTCGCGGATTCTAGGAAGACCGATCATAACCAGTCAAGCATTAGGCCGGCATGTTTAATAACTCAAAGCTATGAAGTACCGGGATTTGCGGGACTTCATGAGTGGTCTGGAACGCCTTGGCGAACTCAAACGGGTCGCAGAGCCAGTGTCTGCGCGGCTCGAGATGACAGCGCTCAGTGACCGCGTGTTGCGTGCCGGTGGTCCGGCACTGTGGTTTCAAAACCCCGACGGTTACAAAATTTCGGCCTTGACGAACCTCTTCGGGACAACTCGTCGTGTCGCTTTGGGCATGGGTGCTACCGAGGTAAATGAGCTTCGAGACGTGGGCCGTGTGCTGGCCAGCCTGAAGGAGCCGGAGCCACCCAAAGGGCTCAAGGACGCCGGCAAGCTGTTACAGATGGCCAAGGCCCTGTGGGACATGAAGCCGGCCTCAGTCCGCGGCGCGAGCTGTCAAGAAGAGGTCTTGCAAGGCACCGAGGTCGATCTCGGCGAGTTGCCGATCCAGACCTGCTGGCCCGGCGACGTGGCTCCCTTGATTACCTGGGGCCTCGTCATCACGCGGGGGCCGCAATCCGGGCCGAACCCCCGCAAGCGGCAAAACCTCGGCATCTATCGGCAGCAGGTCATCGGGCCACGCCAAGTGATCATGCGATGGCTCGCTCATCGTGGCGGCGCGCTCGACTTCCGCGAATTCGCGTTGGCTAATCCGGGCAGTCCATTTCCGATCGCGGTGGCGCTGGGCGCCGACCCGGCGACCATTTTGGGCGCGGTGACACCCGTGCCTGACACCTTGTCGGAGTACCAGTTCGCCGGCTTGCTTCGAGGCAGCCGTACCGAAGTCACCGACACATCAGTCGGCGATCAAGGCGTCATGTTGCAGGCACCCGCCAGCGCCGAGATCGTGCTCGAGGGCCACATTCCGACGGCGGCTAAAGGCTTCACCAGCACTAGCGCGCATGGCGTGGCGCTGAAAGAGGTAGGCGGCTATCTGTATGCCCTCGAGGGCCCGTTCGGCGATCACACCGGTTACTACAACGAGCAAGACTGGTTTCCGGTGTTCGAGATCGCCCGCCTGACCCGGCGCAAGAATCCGATCTACCACTCCACCTACACGGGCAAGCCGCCTGACGAGCCTGCGATGCTCGGCGTGGCGCTGAACGAAGTCTTCGTGCCGATCCTTCAGAAGCAGTTTCCCGAGATCGTGGACTTCTACCTTCCACCCGAAGGTTGCAGCTACCGCATGGCCATCATCAGCATCAAGAAGAGCTACCCCGGCCACGCCAAGCGCTTGATGTTCGGCGTGTGGAGCTTTCTGCGGCAGTTCATGTACACCAAGTTCATCGTGGTGACCGACGACGACGTGGACATTCGCGACTGGCAAGACGTGATCTGGGCCATCACGACCCGCATGGACCCGGTGCGCGACACCACGCTGGTGGAGAACACGCCGATCGACTACCTCGACTTTGCCTCGCCGGTCAGCGGCCTGGGCGGCAAGATGGGGCTGGACGCCACCAGCAAATGGCCTGGCGAGACCAGCCGTGAATGGGGACGCAACATCCGCATGGATTCCAGCGTGGAGCAGCGAGTCGCCCATCTGTTTGACACGCTGATGAAGCCGGCTCAATGAAGCGGCGATGAGCCATAGCGGTTCTCACTTGGCATTGCCGGAGCGGCTCACCTAGCTTTGAGATGCCTGCATGCAGGTAATCTCACCGGCGCAGTCCCTGCGCTACAGGAGCCCCGGACCCACTTCCTCTGGAGCCCCGAAATGGTGGCGTCAGCCATCCGCCCCCTCTCACCGCAAGGTCGAGAGGGGGTTTCGTTTTCTGGACTAGAACCTGACCATCAAGGCGACCAGTTCGCGCAGCGCGCGGTTTACGCTGGTGTAGCCGGTGGCGGTCGGCAGCCAGTCGAGCGCCGGGTTTTCAACACGACGAGCCATGGCCATCGGGGCAGCCTGGATCTTCATGGTGCCACTTGCCGCCTGTTCAAACGACTTCTGCGCGCGAGGCATGTGCCAGCCATGGGTGACGAGAACAATGCGCGTGACATTGGCCTGCTTCAGCAGAGGCACGGTGCGCAAGGCGTTCTCGCGGGTATCGTGCGAGCGGTCTTCCAGCCACTTGATGGGATGGCCGAAATCACGTGATGCGATGCGGCCCGCGGTCTGAGCTTCGGGCTGGCCGTCGGCCTGGCCCCAACCCAGGCCGCCACTGAAGGCGATCGGCGCGCCAACCTCGCGGCTCAGCCAGATGCCATAGCGCAGGCGCTCGAGCGAAGCCGCCGTCAGGTTGGCGACCCCGTACTCCGGTGCCAGCGTCTCCTGGCCTCCACCGAGGATCACGATGGCAACCTGCTCCTTGGCGGCGACGGCGGCTTTCAGTTCCGCAATCGCTTCGGCGCTGAGCACGGGCGGCGGCTTCAGCACGAACTGGTTCAGCAGTTGGCCGGTGCCCAGGCAGGTACTGAACCACAGGCCCACGATGCTGATCAGGATGACGAACCAGCCCAGGCCGCGACGCGGCAGGATCAAACGCGCGCCGATCAGGATCAACAGGAAGAAAGGAAGAGGTGGCAGCACCAGGGCCGCAATCACCGGCGTCCACGATTCAATGCCGAGCAGGGTCAGCAAGCCGTTCATGCCGTGTCTTCTTTCTTGAAGTTGTAGGTCGGGTCGGCGCGATTGTGCCGGGGTGCATGCACTCACAGACCGCTGTTTGCACCAGCGTGGCTCACGAACAGTGAGAAATTGCGCGCTTGTCGTGGTTTGCCGTTGCCTGTCCAGCGCCCGCTGGCGCGGCTTGCGTGGCTACGGTGCCAAACGTTCGCGTACCCAGGTGTCGCCTTCCTGGCGATAGTGCAGCCGGTCGTGCAGGCGAGACTTGCGGCCCTGCCAGAACTCCCAGCTGTCGGGCACTAAACGGAAGCCGCCCCAATGCGGCGGGCGGGGCGGTGAGAGCGCGTAGCGTGCCGCAGCCTTGGCCGCATTGGTCACCAGCACAGCACGCGAGCTGATCACTTGGCTTTGCGGCGAAGCCCACGCACCAAGGCGTGAATCTAGAGGCCGCGAAGCAAAGTAGGCGTCGGACTCGTCTGCGCTGGTGCGTTCGACGCGGCCCTCGATGCGCACCACGCGCTCGAGTTCGACCCAATGGAACTGCAACGCTGCGAACGCGTTGGCCGAAAGCTCGGCGCCCTTGCGGCTCTCGTAGTTGGTGTACCAGGTGATGCCACGCGCATCGAAACCCTTGATCAGCACGATGCGCGTCGACGGGCGATGATTCGCGCCCACCGTGGCGAGGGTCATCGCATTGGGCTCGGGCACCTGCGCATCGAGCGCTTGCTGGAACCACAGGCCGAACTGCTCCAGCGGGTCGCTGCGCGAAGCGGACTCGTCGAGTTCGGCGCGCTCGTAGCTTTTGCGAAGGTCGGCGATGTGATTCATGGTCTGAGTATAGAAAGTGCTTGCAGCTACCTGAAAGCCTCAGGTGAAACCCGAAAGGAACTCGTGGCTTGCTTACCGAATTCAACTTACGGGGAAGGCCTTAAGTGAAGCCCCCACTATCTTCGCAAGCCCCGAACTCCGATTCTTCAGATGACGGTCGACCACCGAGGCAGGCCGCAAATCCATACGCACAAGGGAGAGTGGCCGCATGATTTCTCGGCCGGCAGTCGTGGTGTTGGCAGCAGGCCGGGGGTCGCGCTTCCGCGGGTTGCATCACAAGCTGATGCAGGGCCTGGGCGCATCGACGGTGCTTGCGACCACCTTGTCCAACGCTCTGGCGACTCAGCTCCAGGTGCTGGTGGTGACGTCCGAGCCGCTGGCAGAGCTTGTGAGCCGCCACGTTGCCACGCGTGACATGGTCGTGCTGCCATCGCCCGATTCACCGGCCAGCCAACGCTTGGGCATGGGTTATTCCATCGCAGCTGGTGTGGCCGCACGGTCCGATGCATCAGGGTGGCTCATCCTCCCGGCCGACATGCCGATGGTGCGGACCAGCACGCTCAATGTCGTTGCGAGCGAGCTCGAAAGCCATGCCATCACCTACGCTCAATACCTCGGCCGCCGCGGCCACCCGGTAGGTTTTGCAGCCGAGTTGTACTCCGAGCTGGTAATGCTCACCGGAGACGAAGGCGCCCGTCGTCTGGTGGCGCGCTACCCGGCGCAGGGTGTCGAGGTCGATGACCCGGGCGTGCTGCTCGATGTGGACACCGAAGACGACCTTGCACGGGTGCGCGCCGCCCAGCAGCAGATGCAGTTTCGCGAAGCTCGCTGAGCCGTGCCCAGTCGCGTGAAGCGACGTAGGCCGTTATGTCACCAGCGAGTGCCGCCGCGCCAGATCGACCAGGCGCTCGATCTTCTTGTCGCGAATGCCGTGCGAGCGCAATGAGCGTGCGGTCTCCAGCAGGTAGGCGAGGGTGGTGCCGTAGCGGCCCGTGGCGCGGCGCAGGATCTGCACCACATGGGCGTCGTCCATCTGGCCGGTGTAGTTGGGGCTCTCCCGGCTCAGCGTGAAGGCCAGCGCTGTCACACTGCCTTGCGGCGTGCGGCAGGCCAGCCACTTCGGGTCGTAGACGCAGTTGGTCATCTCGCGTGCCCAGAGGCGCGGCAGTTCGTCTTCCACCCGTTCACGCGCGATGCGGTAGACCATGCCTTGGCAGGAGCCGCCGCCGACGAGTGCAAACACGAGCCCGGGGAACTCGGGCGTGCCTCGATTCAGGCGCGAACTCATCTCCAGCGCGCGGTGCCAGCCATGCACGCGGGCTGGGCGCTGCTCCACAGACTCGAACTCGGGGCGCCAGATGAGCGAGGCATAGCCGAAGACCCAGAGGTCACTGCGCCCGCCCCAGGCCGCGCGCGTTTGCGCCAGCATGTGCGCCGGTTCTCGCTCGGGGGACAGCGGTCTCAGGGGCTCGACGAGATTCATCGCGCTCAACTCTAGAATGATTTCGACCACCACGGGTACTGAAGATGAGTGTTCATGACGATGATGTGCAAGGCTACGCACTCGGCGCGGTGGTCGGCATCGTGGCGTTGGTGGTGGCGGGCGTCCTCGCAATGGTTTGTTTCAAGACCTTGCAGTCCTCGGCGTCTTCTTCGGTGTTTGCTTCCGGC
>Ga0307516_10002584_pt1 | contig 24041 bp, 28 predicted proteins | sample 19_EM_MG_FD_203310 | JGI IMG/M metagenome (GOLD analysis project Ga0307516, IMG submission 203310) | Populus trichocarpa ectomycorrhiza microbial communities from riparian zone in the Pacific Northwest, United States - 19_EM | ecosystem: Host-associated > Plants > Roots > Unclassified | place...
TACAGAAAGAACAGCAAAATATCCCTTCTCACTTCCCCGCTCTTGTGTAAACGTGTCCTCAACAAAACTGTAAAGCAGAAACGCCAACCTAAAGACTGTCTCGGCGCGAGAAGCTTTTCCAACAGATACAGGAGAAGACAACAAGTGAGAGGGTCCGCCGCCGCCGGCACTAGTGCGTGGGCGAATACCCAACCCGCACAACGATAGCCCTAACACCAACAGTGTGGTGGGAGACTGGGTGGGCCAAGGATTGCTTCAAGATCCAGGAACTATTTGCGAATGAGTTGTACAGCCAGGTAATGCTGGGCTTCCTCGCCACGACGGACGGGGGACGAGTGCCGGACCCGGCTGGGTAAGAGCTCGCTCCGGAAGCGAGAAGAGAGCGAGGAGGACGAGGGTAACTGGGGGCTGAGATTGAGGAACGATTGGAGTACATACTGTACTTCCCCACACCGTACTTCATGACCTAAGGAGAAGAGGAGTAAGGAGGCGATTTCTTTTGTCTCTTCCTTTGTGCTTCCTTTGTCATTTCCTTGGAACGTTCTACAAATCTTGGGACTGCCCAACGCAGAGCCGTAAGAGCGCATATTGCCTGATTTAGAAAGTCGCATGCAATTACTGAATGCATAAACGACACCAAAATAAGGTGCACCAGTCTCCATCGGTAGTTGTGGTGAGTCGGAAGCAGTTTCAGTCCCACCCTACACCTCTCCGCACATTAACAGGGCTCTCCACCAGGAGGAATGGCGATTGGTTGCTTTGGGCCGAAGCTACTGCCTGGAGCCTATGTAGCGCCGCGTCGACACCGTATCGCAGCCACCGGCACGAAACAAAACAAAAGCAAGCATGGAAAGCGTCGTGACCGCTGCCAGCACGTGGCGTAGGGAAGCGGCGAGGGCCGGAAGTTCAAGCCGACAGCCCGATCACCAGCCGGACAGCGGTGTGGGGTGCACATGTGGGTCGGCGCAGTCAGATCTCAGCCCTACGCGGGACACCGATCGGTGGACATATCACGGGACCTGCGACAGGGAAATCTAAAAGTGGCATAAAAGGAAAAATCAAAAGGGCAGGGAGTTCCCCCGCCCCGCCTTTTCGGGTGCAATGAAGCTCGCTGCTCGCCGTTTACTCCACCAAACCCCAGTTCTGCTCTGATTCGCTCGCCCAAGCCACCGTCAGCATGCTTCCCCAGCCGTATCACCCCGCCTGTGTTTCGTTATTGTCTGCTGAGATTCCACCCGCCCAGTTTCATCCGATCGAGCACTCATCGGAACCCACAAGAGGGATCGCATTGCCATGTCACCGGCTCCAGGCCCCGTTATAGCCACCAGGTAACCCACTTCGAACACACCCAGGGCCCCCTCCACACATTAGCGGTATTACCCGTTCTCAGCCAGCTGTTGTCGCTTCCGTTCAACCGTTGCAACTCTCTGTGGTAGCCACGGAATAGAGAAATCAAACTGGTGGCAGTCGGTGCAGCGAAGGCAACGTGACTGGAAGTGACCTTTGTGAAGCGTTGAGGGTGTTGCTGGATGTTGAGAGCGGAAGATGTTTGGATGCCAACAGCGCCGTGACCACCAGCGGCTGTATATCAGAAGTACGGTGGAACAATGGTGAGGAGGAGGTGAGAGCACTCCGATGAAGAATAGGCAGCGGACTGGATAGCGGTAGTGGTGGCCGCAATCGAGGACAGTATGACGTGCACAGCGTCCCGGGGGTGGCTGGGTGCTGTCAGAGGGAGGGCATTCCGCTGCATCTTCCCTAGCCCTGTGTATTCCCTAATGTTTCACCTCAGCTGCGTGCTTGTTGAGATACGTTGGGTTATCAGCCGTGGTGGTGTTTTTCATTCGGTTTCAGGTGTCCCCAGCCATACTCCAGGCGACAGGACGGTCCGGTCAGCTCGCTGCTGCTGTCTTTTGGCTGGCTGGCTGGCTGGCGGCTGACATCACGGACGGTCGTCCCGGTTTTGCTGGGTGGAAGCCAACTGGCATGAAGGAGGTGCAGCCGCAGCCGGCGGGGGGACGATCGCGAGTTGTGATACGATACACCGCGCTGACTGGCTGTTTGTGCATGTGTAGGGATTGCTTGTTTCCGCTGCTCACGGCGCATCGCATCTGGCACTCCACTCGTCAGCACCCCCCGCCCGCGAATGTGCGGCTGCATGCGGAAGAAGCAACCAGCGGTCTCACATGCATATGTCACTGTGCTGATGGTGCCGGTGCCAGATTCAGACTCGGGAGCACCTCTTCAAGGTGTGCCTTTAGTGGAAGGCCCAGCAGAAGATCCTGTGGGCGGAGGTGCGGAAGGAGACGGGGAGGTGGAACATCCGCTGGAAATCCGGGACCTCATCGTTGATGCGAGATGCAGCCAAGCAGTACTAGACTCCCTCACCGCCACATATGTGGGAAGGAGAGTGCCGACTGAGGAGGACGCAGGGAGCGAGGCGTCGGGGTGGGAGCTCCGGAGCGCCGAGAGCGGGAAGACGAGAGGGAGTCGGAAGCGGAGGAGCTGGGTGCCGAGGCGTGAGCCGGGGAGGAGCTATCGCTGTTCCTACCCACGCCCCCTTCATGGTATTGGCGGACGAGGAGTAGGACCCGGGCCACGCTTTTTATTTCCTTTGTCAACTCCCTTCTTTTCTTTTCTTCTCTTCTTACGGGACAGGCCTGGGCGGAGGGCAAAAAGGGAGCTTGCAACGTGCCGCCACCGCGCGGACAGCGGACAGGAAACGGACTGTACATAACTTCGCCATGATCTAGATAGGTCGCATAGTAGTAATGATTAAACGGGGAAAAAAACAGGCAAATGTCAGCCGAGCCGCACGCGCGCTCACTCGTTGCATCTCCGTCGCTGATTGGTCGACGGGTCGCCGGGGATGGAGCTGTATCCAATGCGGCCGTTCGGTAGTATTTTCCGTGCGGAGTTTTTCCCGCTTTTTTTTTCGCGGTGCTGCTTACTTGCTGGTCAAGACGAGACGGCTGCACGGCGGTCTGCACCTGCTGGTTGGATGCTTCTGTTCCTGTGTAATAGCACCGGCCTTGCTCAGTCATCTGTGCGATAGCGGCGAAAAAATCGCTTCGAGCGCGAGCTCAGCTGCGACCTGGGTGGGAACCGGCTGTCCTGTCACGGCTAGACTAGGTAGGACTTGAGCGCGTCCGTCACGGGTCTGTGTGACGGCGGGGGCGCAGAGTGTGAGCGAGCGAGGGTATTTAGCCACTGCCCTCCTCCGCCGCCACCTCCGAGATCGTATCGTACCACTACGTCGTGGTCTTCAAGAAGTCAACGCCGGCGCACGTGTGCTCCACGCACTGCGAGTGGGCACAGCAGCAGCACCGCGAGCCCGTGTACCTGTCGGACGAGGAGGCGGCCAAGTACGCCGGAGTCAAGCACACGTACCAGCTGCCCGGCGGCTTCGCGGGCTACGCCGGCAGCTTCGACGCCGATCTCATGCGCCAGCTCGAGGCCACCGATGAGGCACGGCGATCCCCGTGCGTGCGGCCGAGCGAGGGCTAACGAGCGCAGGTTCACTTCGTCGAGCCGGACTACAAGGTGTACGCGTCGCAGCTCGTGACCGAGCCCGCGGCGTCCTAGGGCCTGGCCCGCATCTCGAGCAAGCCTGCGCTTGTGGAGGGCGCCGCGCACCAGTACACGTACGACAGCTCCGCCGGCGAGGGCGTGCACGTCTAGGTCGTCGACACTGGCATCCTGGCCGAGCACGACGTCCGTCCCCGCCTCCCCGCCGCGCGCCGACGCCTGCTGACGAAGCGCAGGACTTCGAGGGCCGTGCCGTTTTCGGCCACAATGCCGTCCCCGGATCCTCGAACACCGGCAAGAACGGTGGGTGCCCTGGGACTCTCCGGACGGAGCCTCGGACTGACCGACGAAAGGACACGGAACCCACTGCGCCGGCACCGCTACTGCAAGAAGAGGAAGCAGAGGCAAAAGCAGAGGCAGAGAGGACCCGACCTGGGCTAACCATATTCACGGACGGTTCACGGCTCGATGATGGGGCTACCAAATACTCGTGTGGAAGCGGGGCCTAACTTGGGCGGGCGCCAAAGTGCATATGGGCAACAGCCAAGAGGCCTATGATGCAGAGTGCGCCGCTCTTGCCCATGCACTGGAGCTGGCAGCACAAAGAAGCACAACCCCAGAACGAGTCACCATCTTTTCGGATGCACAGGCAGCCATCAGGCGGATGGCATCGGACGAGCCTGGCCCGGGCAACAGTACGCCCTCCAGGCGCGGAAACACATCACCACGCTGCGCAGGGCCAGGAAGGGCATCGTCATCGAAATCCGATGGTGCCCAGCCCACAAGGGAGTCGCTGGCAATGAGAAGGCCGATGAGTGGGCAAAGATTGCAGCAGGGGAGCCGAACACCCGTGGGGTGGAATGGCTAAGCTCCTCAGGCCGAACGGAAATGCGGGCGGCACCTCTCCCACGATCCCTCGCTAGCCTCAAGCGGGAAATCTCGGAGAAGAAGTGGGCGGAGGCACGTCAGTGGGCCGGAGGTCGGACCTCGAAAATGAAGTACTGCATGCCGAAGAGCCAGAAACCCGATAGCGCGGTGGCCGACAGCACCAAGAGGCTCGCCTCGAGGTACTACCAACTGAAGACGGGACACGCCCGCACAGGACAATACTTGCACTGGGCTAAGGTCCGCCCCGAGGCCCAGTGCTGGTGGCGCAAGTGCCCCTCGCAAACGACAGACCACCTCTTCAAGGTGTGTCCGGAGTGGAAGACGCAGCAGAAGACCCTGTGGGCGGAGGTGCTGAAGGAGACCAAGAGGCGGAAGTGCGGGTGGACGGTCCGGGACCTAATGGCCGGTGAGAGATGTGGGCAGGCAGTGCTGGACTTTCTCTCCTCTACGGACGTGGGAAGGCTGGTGCCGCCGCTGAAAAAGGACGACGACGCCGCAAGCGAGGTGTCTGAGTGGGAGCTCCGGGAGCGGCGGGAGCGGCAAGAGGAATGGGAGGGAGAGGCGGAGGCGCCGGGTGCCGGGGACGAGATGAGCGAGGTGGAGGAACTTCCGCTGTTCCTTCTAACCCCTCCATTCATGGCATCGGCAGGCCAGGAGTAGGGGACGGATCGCGCGTGTCTTCTGTTCTCTCCTTTGTCAATTTCTTTGGGCGCGTCTACTTTCTCTGGGGACAGGCCGGGCGGAGGGCAAAGGGGAGCTTGCAACGAGCTGCCACCGCGCGGACTGCGGACAGGAAAACCGGACAAAATGTACGCCGCCATGATCTAAATAGGTCGAATGCGAGTATGATTAAACCAAAAAAAAACTGTGCCGGCACCGTCGGCGGAAAGAAGTAGGGCGGCGCTAAGAAGTGCCAGATCGTCGGCGTCAAGGTCCTCGGCGACAACGGCAGCGGGTCCAACTCCGGCGTCATCGTCGTACGGCTTACCTCCCTGTGGATAGCGAGGACGTGCTGACCGGCGGGTGCAGGGACTCAATTGGGCGGTCGAAGAAGCGCTGTCCAAGGGCGCGCTCACGACCTCCGGTGTGCGCCTCCGTCCTCGGGCCCCTGGGGTGTCAGCTGACGCACCGTAGTTGCTAGCATGTCGCTCGGCGGCACCTACTCCATGGCGATGAACCAGGCCGTCGCCAGCATCGTCGGGGTGGGCATGACCGTCTGCGCTACCGCCGGCGACGAAGCGGTGGATGTCCCATGCCCGCACTGCGCGCCAGCCAGCTGACTCTCTCCAGAGCAACGCAAAGGACTTCTCCCCCGCGTCCGAGCAGACCGCCATCACCGTCGGTAACACGACGATGAAGGACCGTCTGGCGCCGTCCAGCAACTACGGCAAGCGTGCGTGTTCCCGCTGCCGCTTCCCCCGCGTATCCCCACGCTGACAGACACCCGCAACCAGTGGTCGAGTTCGACATCCTAGCGCCGGGCACGGCGACCACGAGCGCGTGGATCGCCCGTACCGGCGGAAAGAGCACGAGCAGCAGTAACACGATCTTGTTGGCGTTAACTAGGGCTATCGTTGTGTGGGCTGGATATTTACCCACGCACTAGTGCCGTCGGTGGACCCTCTCACTTGTTGTCTTCTCTTGTATCTCTTGTAGCTGGCAGTTCTTTCCTTAGTACTCCTACAATATATACACTCGTCCCGTTTTCCCCCCTACAACAGATCTCGGGCATATCAATGGGTGCGTCCCCTCCCTGCCCTCCTCCCCTCTGATCACGGCTTGTAGCTGACTCGCGCAGCCACCCCTCACGTCGCCGGCCTTGCCGCGTACCTGATCAAGCTCGAGGGTCTCAACGGTACGCAGCAGGTCACGGCGCGCATCAAGCAGCTCGCGGAGGGACAACATCCAGGAGCTGCAGAGGGACGCCGCCAACGCGCTCGCGTACAACGGTGCGGCGGAACGTGGCGTGCGCGAGAAGGAGCAGCAGGCGGAGAAGACGGAGCGCCAGGGATGCTATCGATGGCACGGTGAACGGGATCAACAGCGGAATGTAACGGCGACGAACGAGACTGGCATTTCCTTTTCTTTATTTACAAGGAAAAAAGAAAATGACAAAGGGAAATACGAAGATATGACAAAATAAACCGTCCCCAGACTTCGTACGCGGGCCATGAAGGAGGGCGTTGGGAGGAACAGCGGCTGTTCCTCACCCTCGGCACCCAGTTCGTTGGCCGCCTACCTCCGCACCTCTCCACTTTCACTCCGCTCCAGGAGGTCCCACCCGACGCCTCACACCGTGCGTCCTCCGTAGCCAGGGCCGGGACCACCTCCCACACCTGTGGTGGGGAACCGCCGGGAAGCCCTTCGCACTGGCGAGGAGGTCCCGGATTTTCGAACAGGTCCTTCCCCCTCCCCGTATTCACCCGATCGTCTGCTGGGCCATACAGTTATAATAGTTTTCGAAGACGTGCCCCCGCGTTTGGGTTGTGTACGGGCACCACCGGCACTTGGCCTTGGGCTAGTTCCCGGTCCTCTTCCGGTAGCCAGTGATGCAGTGACCCATTTTCAGCAGGTAAGCTTTGCGGCGAGCCTCTTGAGCTACCTTCGACCTTGTCGTATGGCCTGTCCCGCAAAGATGTGATAAGCACCAAGGAAATAACGGAGAATGAGCCCGGGCGTGAAAGGCAAAGGAAAGAAAACAAAAGAAAGTGCAACGCCCTCCCTACTTCACTCCTGTAGACGCCATAAAGTTAGGCGTGGGGAAGAACAGTGGTTGTTCCCCCCCGCCGCCCTGCTCCATGACCCCCTGCTCCTCCTCCCACTCCCGCAGCTCCGCCTCAGACACCTCGCTCACTGCGCCTACCCCCTCCCCCCCCCAGCCGGCACCCTCCTTCCCACATCCATAGCGGAGAGAAAGTCCAGTACCGCCCGGCTGCACGGCCCGTCAGCCAGAAGGTCCCGGATCTTCCACCGGCTCTTCCACTTCTCAGTCTCGCTCCGCACCTCCGCCCACAGAATTTTCTACTGCGGTTCCCACTCCGGACATACCTTGAAGAGGTGCTCCCGAGTCTGAATTCGATACCGGCACCACCAGCATTGCGGGGTAAGCTGATCATTCGTCCAATTGAGGTACTGCCCGGACAGACGGTGCCCCGTCTTGATCTGGTAGAACCGCGAAGCGAGGTTCTTGGTGCTTCCAGCAACCGTGCCGTCCGGCCTCCCGCCCACTGCCGCGCCTCCACCCACTTCTTCTCAGAGGTCTCCCGTTTACGGTTCGCAAGAGACATTGGGAGTGGCATTTCACGTGCCTCTGCCCGGTCTGAATAGCAGTCATTCCACCCCGCGGGTGTCTGGCTCCTCCGCCGCGATCTTGCGCACTCGCCGTCCTTCTGATTGCCGGCGATTCCCTTGTGCGCTGGACACCACCTAATCTCGATGGTGATGCCCGGCCTGGCCCTTCGCAGCGTGGCGTTGTGCTTCCTCGCCTGTAGCGTGTACTGCTGGCCGGGGTCTCATACCCGCTACCGGCTGCCCCTGCGGGATGCCAGGATCCACTGGGCTCGCCTCGCCCATCTCGCCGTCGAGGACAAGCTTGACCTGACACTCCACCATCAACCTGCAGGTCCATGTAATGCGGTCCGACTCGATTCCAAGTACCTCCATGCGTCTTCCCAGGTGTGCCTTTCTCACGTTATTGAATGGCAACTTGACATCCATGAGTAATACACCTGCCACCTCTTTTCCCGCCATGCCCGTTGAGTTTGGTTCGTGAGGATTGCCACTGCGTCAACACAGGACCTTCTCTTTCGACATCCGAATCGTACATCTTGCAGGGCTGAGGCCTCTTTCCTTTCTCCTCTCGAGGTGGTCTGCAATCAGGTAGGCAGCGGTTCGCTCCACCAGTTTGCTGATGACATCCAGTAGTGATATCACCCTGTAGGCGTGAAATTTAGGATATTTCGGCTTCCCCGGCTTGGGAATCACAGCCCTCTTTGCCGTCTTCCATAACCCGGGGTGGTGGCCGAGCCGAATGCGGGCCCGAGCATGATGTGTGATCCGCTTCTCGTCTTGTCGCGAGCTACGGGTGGGAAGGAAGAAGGAGAAGGTCGCGTCATTCGTTTTAAGAGCGGGAGGGACTGGCTACTTATATACCCATTGCTAAGCCCTCTGCTGAAGCGGAGATTTCAGGCACAAAAAAAAACAAGAAAAGCCAGGCCTGGGCGGAGTGCAAAGGGAGCTTGCGACGTGCCGTCATCTCGCGATCTCCTTTTTGACTTGATTCTCTTGCGATGTCAAAAACCTCGCCGAAACGGAAAGCGATGCGCGAAACGCATTTCCGACTGTGATTCCGGTGTGATTTCGGCGGCCCGTAGGTGCACGGAAGATCAAGTCATCAAAATTGAATGCGAAACACCAAATACGTGGCAACGTGCTGCTCAACACCAACATCCCCCCAATCAATTAGTTGTCAAAATGTTGGACGTCCGGAGAAGACGGCGGAGTGACGCCGGAGATGACACGCCGTCCGGAGGTCAATCACTGGACGAACTAGCTCGGGAACCCTCCATATGTGACGCTGTATCTGTATCGAATTCATATTCTTCACCTCTATCTATCGATATTATTCTGACAGGTTATGCCCGGATTGACGCTCAATCCATTACCGTCCCCCACTGCTCATTGCTTGAAATTGCTCTCTCTACTGCACCCCATCCCTGCACTGTTTTTTTAAATAGTTAACTAAGCCTCAACGGTTGAGCCGCACTACACGACGTCCATCACCAACATTTGACCCCTGAGTTTGAAGTCATCAAGCGGTACAGCGCTAGCAACCATCTCTCACTGAAGAACAACACACCCGATAGTATCCTCGGCATAGAGGGCCCACCGGCCAACGCGACTTCCCAGGCTTGAGCCTCGCGCATTGAACGGTAGAACCATTCATTCGGTCGGCATTATTCGGTTGGCATCCGAGCTGAAGGGCCTTCAGATACGGCGATTCCACGAGCGATTCTACGAGCGAGCCTGCGAGCAATCCCACAAGCGATCCTACAAGCGATCCTGCGAGCGGTCCTACGTGAGATCCTACGAGAGATCCGACAAGCGAACTCACGAGCAATACCATGAGCGATCACACGAGCGATCTGAAGAACAAGCTGGCAACAAGCAGATCGAACGAGTGACTGAACCAATCGGAATACCAAACCCAACATCAAACCAGATGTCGAACTGATCTATGCCTTGAATTCCGCTATTCTATCTAGTTCAACGACTACAGTGGATTTGCTCGCTACCGGAAAACCAATTGAACCATGACCAAATGTGGAATCCATTCTAAAAGCTGAGTATTGGTTCCAGACATGAAGACATCCGCTGAAATACCCAGCCTCCGAGCAGTCTCGCTGCTCAGACGTGGGCTATATCCACACCGGGTCGGGTGGAGATGACGCCGGAGATGACACCCGGGACGCTGTACGGAGGACAGTCACTCGACGAACTAGCTCGGGAACCCTCTGTATACAGAGAACCTTCCGTACGTGACGCTGTATCCATCAAATTCGCAGCCTTCATATCTATCTATCGATATTATTCTGACATGAGTGTGGGGTGTAGTGGTGAAGGAGGCAAGGAACCCATCGGAAATCTTGCCTCCGGAAAAACCGGGTCGTCTGAAATCCACCGTCAAAGCGAGGCGTGGAGCTGCAGAGGTTGTCCATACGGCAGCGCCGGACGCCAGCAGTTCGGACAGTGTTCCCCCCACACCTACAAACGAACCGCTCCGATTCGTCGCTCAGTCTATGCACAACCGGTCAATCACCACGGGTACGGGGTCGCGGGATCGTGGTGTCCGTTTCCGATGGTGCCCTGCTCACAAGGCCTGAGAACAGAAAGGCAGACCAGTGGCCGAAGCTGGCGGTGGACGAGCCGGGCGCACACATCGTGGAGTTCCTTGGGTTTGGCGACCGGTATAGGAGAAGGCATCTCCCGCCCAGGTCCCTCGCCCACTTGCAGCGCTAGACTACCGAGACCAAGCGGGGGTAGTTAAAGGCGTAGGCCGACCCCAAAGCCTCCCACAACAAAATACTCGCACGGCCGCAAGCCGCGCCAGGGGCCGGGCTCCATCCCGACCAAGGCAGACGAGCTGCTCGCCTCGAGATGCTGCCAGCTCAGATGGGCCACTCCCCCACTGGTCAGTATCTCGTGTGGATCAAGAACCGGCCCTTGCCATATGCTGGTGGGGCCCATACCGAGCCCAATCCGGAGAACACTTCTTGAAGTGTTACCACCACTGGAAGACAACAGACGATTCTGTAGGTGGAGGTTTTACGATGGGGGAGAGTGGCTGGTTTCTCCTAGGCCAAGGAGACGGGAGAAGAGAAGAAAATGAACAAAGAAGAAAAGAAAGGGTCAGGCTGCTCTCCTCTCCGGCACGTACCGGAGCACGACGAGATGTTGCACTGACAAGAGAGACCCAGGAAAAGAAGGAGAACCGGAGAGAAGAGACAGAAAGAGTCGTTGCATTCTCTACCATGCAAACTACCGAGTAAAAAGAAAGGGAAAGAGACGCGAGCGCCGACGCTGCTGCGCCAGTGACTCCACCTTTCCGCATGAGAAAAAACGAGTGTCAGCGAGTGCCCTACAACAGAGGTGTGTGAGGGCCAAAGATTGCTTAAGATCCAGGAACTAGTTGCGGATAAGAGGCGCAGCCAGGCAATTCTGGGCTTCCTCGACACCACGGGCGCGGGAGACGAGTCCCGGACCCGGCTGGGCAAATACCCGGAGCTCACTCCAGGAGTGAGAAGAGAGCGAGAGGGATGGGGGTAATTAGGGGCTGAGTTTGAGGAACCATTGGAGTACCTACTGTACTTCCCCACACCGTGCTTCATGACCTACGCAGAAGAGGAGTGAGGAGGCGGTTTCTTGTCTCTTCCTTTGTATTTCCTTTGTCATCCCCCCGTACGTTCTACCAATCTTGGGACTGCGAGGACAGAGCCGCAGATTGCCCAATTTAGAAGGCCGCATGTAATTACTGAATACATAAACGATACCAAAAAAAGTGCACCAATTTCCATCCGCAGTCGTGGCGAGTCGGACGCAATTTCAGATCCACCACACATCCCCGCACGTTAACAGAGCTCCTTGGCGGGAGTGGCGACGGTCACTTCCCCGAAGCTGCTGCCTGGAGCCTAGCGCCGCGTCGATACCGCATCACAGAGACTGGCGCGAAACAAAACAAAAGAAAACATGGAAAGCGTCGTGACCGCTGACCGCACGTGTCGCAGGGAGGAAACGAGGGCCGGACAGCGGTGTGGGGGTGCACATGTGGGTCGGTGCAGGCAGATCTCAGCCCTACGCGGGACGCCGATCGGCGGACATAACTAGACTATCTACAATCACAGGACCTGCGACAGGGAATAAAATCTAAAAGTGGCATAAAAGGCAAAATCAAAAGGGCAGGGTAATTTTTTTTACTTTGCTTTTTCAGGTGCAACGAAGCTCGCTGCTTACAAACTCCAGTCTTGTTCACCCAAGCCATCGTCAGCACGCTTCTTCAGCCGTATCAACCCGCTCGTGTTTCATTACTGTCTGCTGAAATTCCACTCGTCCAGTGGCCCTTCGCCAGACCCTTCAAACTAGGCCGGATTGGGAGCACTCATCGGAATCCACAAGAGGGATCGCTCGAGCCATGTCACAGGCTGCGGGCTCTGTTATCGCCACCTGATTACCCACTTCGAACACACACAGAATCCCCTCCACACAATAGCAGTAGCGGTATAACTCGTTCTCAGCCAGCTCTTGTCCCATCCTTTTAACCGTTGAGAGCTCTGCTAGATATTGAAAGTGCGGAAGATTTTTGAATGCCAACAGCACCGCGACCAGCCGCGGCTGTATATCAGAATTGCGATGGAGCAGTGGTGAGGAGGAGGAGGAGAGTTCCGATGAAGAATCGGCAGTGGACTGGATGGCGGCTAGTGGTGATGTCATTGCGACGGTGTAACACAGAGCCAGGGAAGTCAGATCCCTGCCCAAGTAACCATTCCGTCCTGTGGGGGACTAACTAGCCGCTAGTGAGAAGACGAAAAAGCAAACAGGTACAGCTGCACATCACCAGGAGCAGATTGCTACGGCGGCTATACAACTTCTTAACCGATGTTTTCTCCTAGGAGGTGATTCTCCATCAAAGAATAAAGTCGAATCATGTACCTGTACTGCAGATATCTACTGCCGGCGCCACAAATGGAAGCTGTTTTGCAGACACTATAGAGGTTGATCTCCAAGGGAATCGGTATGCTGCTGTAACACCTAGAAAAATACCGCGCCGGTCCGAATTTGGTATTTTTACAGCACTAACGGCCCGGAAAAAGAGAGCCTTGAACTGAGCGAAAGGTGAGAATCGTTGTCCCAGTACTATTACAGGGGAGGCGGCAGTGGTAGTCGTCATCGAGGACAGTAGGACGTACATGGAGTCCCGGGGGCGGTTGGGTGTTGTCAGAAGGAGGACATTCCGCTGCATCTTCCCTAGCCCTGCGTCTTCCCTAATGCTCCACGTAAGCTGTGTGCCTGTCAAGATCTGTTGGGTTCTCAGCCGTGGTGGTGTTTTTGATTCGTTTTCAGGTGTTCCCAGCCATACTCCAGGCGACAGGACGGTCCGGTCAGCTCGTTGCTGCTGTCTTCTGGATGTGTGCCTGGCTGGCGGCTGACTCCACGGGCTGTGGTCAGGATCTCACCAGGTTTGCTGGGTGGAAGTCAATTGGCGTGAAGGAGGTGCAGCCGCAGCCGGCGGGGGACGATCACGAGTCGTGATATGATGCACCGCGCTGACTGGCTGTTTGTGTCAAGCGTATGGATTGCTTGTTCCCGCATCGCATCTAGCATCCCTCTCGTCAGAGCCCCGCCCTCGAACATGCGGCTACATGCGGAAGAAGCAACGAACGGTCTCACATGCACATGTCAAACGCGCCGCACGCGCGCTCACTCGCTGCGTCTCCGCCGCTGATTGGTCGATGGGGTCGTCAGGGCTGAAGCTGTACCTAGCGCAGCCGATCGGCGACAGTTTCCGTGCGGAGTTTTTTTCAGCTTGTTTCCCCTTTCGCGGTGCTGCCTGCTTGCTTGCTGGCCGAGACTAGACGGCTGCGAGTTGGATGCCCTCAGTTCTTGTGTGACAGCAGGGACGCAGAGTTTGAGCGAGCGAGGGAGCGGAGCATATCTAGCCACTGCCCTCCACCGCTCTTTCCCCTCTCTCCTCTCTCCTCATCACCTCCATCTCCCCCCTCATCTTCACCCATCTCCATCCCCATCTTTTACTGCCACGCAGCATCCCACAGCAACACCAATGTCCGCCGCCGCCGCCTCCGAGATCGTACCGTACCACTACGTCGTGGTCTTCAAGAAGTCAACGCCGGCGGACGTGTGCTCCACACACTGCGAGTGGGCACAGCAGCAGCACCGCGAGCGCGTGTACCCGTCGGACGAGGAGGCGGCCAAGTACGCCGGAGTCAAGCACACGTACCAGCTACCCGGCGGCTTCGCGGGCTACGCCGGCAGCTTCGACGCGGATCTCGTGCGCCAGCTCGAGGCCACCGATGAGGCGCGGCAATCCCCGTGCGTGCGGCCGAGCGAGGGCTAACGAGCGCAGGTTGACTTCGTCGAGCCGGACTACAAGGTGTATGCGTCGCAGCTCGTGACCGAGACCGCGGCATCCTGGGGCCTGGCCCGCATCTCGAGCAAGCCCGCGCTTGTAGAGGGCGCCGCGCACCAGTACACGTACGACAGCTCCGCCGGCGAGGGCGTGCGTGTCTACATCGTCGACACCGGCATCCTGGCCGAGCACGACGTTCGTCCCCGCCTCCCCGCCGCGCGCAGACAGGACGCCTGCTGACGAAGCGCAGGACTTCGAGGGCCGTGCCGTCTTCGGCCACAATGCCGTCCCCGACTCCTCCAACACCGACAAGAACGGTGGGTGCCCTGGGTCTCCGGATGGAGCCGCGGACTGACCGACGACAGGACACGGAACCCACTGCGCCGGCACCGTCGGCGGAAAGAAGTACGGCGTTGCTAAGAAGTGCCAGATCGTCGGTGTCAAGGTCCTTGACGATAGCGGTAGCGGCTCCAACTCCGGCGTCATCGCCGTACGACATCCCTCCCTGCGGATAGCGAAAAAAAAAACCGTGCTGACCGATGGACGCAGGGACTCAATTGGGCGGCCGAAGACGCTATGTCCAAGGGCGTACTCACCACCTCCGGTGGGTCCCTCCGTCCTCCCCCTGAACTGTCAGCTGACGCACCGCAGTCGCCAGCATGTCGCTCGGCGGCTCCTACTCCAAGGCGATGAACCAGGCCGTCGCCAGCATCGTCGGGATGGGCATGACCGTCTGCGTTGCCGCCGGCAACGAAACGGTGGGTATTCCCCACCCGCACTCCACACCAGCTGGCTGACTCGACCCAGGGTGACGCAAAGGACCATTCTCCCGCGTCCGAGCCGACCGCCATCACAGTCGGCAACACGACGATCAAGGACCGTCTGGCGCCATCCAGCAACTTCGGCAAGCGTGCGTGTGCCCACTGCCTTCCCCAACTGTATCTCCGCTGACACCCGCGCGCAGTGGTCGACATTCTGGCGCCAGGCACGGCGATCACGAGCGCGTGGATTGACCCCACCGGTGGCAAGAGCACGAGCAGCACCAACACGATCTCGGGCACGTCAATGGGTGCGCCCTCTCCCTGCCTTACTCCCCTCTGAAAGGTTAGCTGCTGACGCGGACAGCGACCCCGCATGTTGCCGGTCTGGCTGCGTACCTGATTAAGCTCGAGGGCCTCGACGGCTCGCAGCAGGTCATAGCACGCATCAAGCAGCTCGCGGGTAGGGGCAACATCCAGGAGCTGCGCCGCGGCACCGTCAACGCGCTCGCGTACAACGGTGCGGCGGAGCGTGGCGAGCGTGAGGAGGAGGAGCAGCAGGCGGAGAAGGCGGAGTGCTAGGGATGCAATCGATGGCATGGTGAAACGGGATCGACAGCGGAATTTAATGATAACGAACGAGGCTGGCATTTTCTTTTCTTTATTTGCAAGGAAAAGGGGGGATGACAAAGGGAATTATGAAGATATGGCAAAATAAACCGTCCCCAGAATTCTTACGCGGGCCATGAAGGTGGGCGTTGGGAGGGAAAGTGGCTGTTCCTCACCCTCGGCACCCAGGTCCTTGGCCTCCTACCTCCGCACCTCTTCACTTTCCCTCCGTTCCAAGAGGTCCCACCCGACGCCTCACACCGTGCGTCCTCCGTAGCCAGGGCCGGGACCACCTCCCACACCTGTGGTGGGGAACCGCCGGGAAGCCCTTCGCACTGGCGAGGAGGTCCCGGATTTTTGAACCGGTCCTTTCCCCTCCCCGTATTCTTCTGATCTTCTGCTGGGCCATCCAGTTATAATAGGTTTTAAAGACGTGCCCCCGCGTTTGGATTCTGTACGGGCACCACCAGCACTTGGCCTTGGGCTAGTTCCCAGTCCTCTTCAGGTACTAGCTAGTGATGCAGTGACCCATTTTCAGCTGGTAGGCCTTGCGGCGAGCCTCTTGGAGCTACCTGCAACCTTATCGTATGGTCGTTGCTTTTTCGGCAGCCCGAACTTCCTACCAGTAGCCGACCTGCAGCCTTGCGACGGGCTTCGGCCGACTGCTTTTCCGAGCTCTCCCGCTAAAGGTGTGCCAGGGATCTGGGTACGGGCACCTACCGCGCTCCAAGCCGATCCTAGAACCGCCACCACTCCCCCCAGGCGTCTGGCTCTTCCGCCGCGGGTTTGGCCCACCCATCGGCCCTCTCGTTTCCCGGGACTCCTTTGCGTACAGGGCACCACCGGATCTAGGTGACGGTGTCGGCCTGGCCCTTCTGTGATGCAGCGATGTGCTTGCTAGCCTGGACCGCATGCATCTGGCCGGGGCCAGTTTCCTTCTGGGGTCATACACTCGTTGGCGGCCTAGGATTACCTGAAGACCGTGACCCCGTCCGATTGCCTGTTGCCTTGTGCGGATCCCAGTGCCCTGGAGGGACTGATGCATTCCGTATCGTAGTCCTCTCGGTTGCACCCCATGTGGGTTTTGACGCCCACCCAAGATTGTCCGATCTTCCAAACCACTGAGTACGTACCCGGTGGCCCCACCGTTAAGGTGCGATCCGTCCGTGAACATGGTCAGTCCAGGCCGGTACTTCTCCGCCTGTCTTGGCTCCAGCCTCCTCTTCCTGACAGGAAAGTGTTAAGGTAGCTGCTGAATTGCGGCTTCGCTTACTTTCAGTTTCCGACCGAGAAAGACGACTACTGGAGGTGGCGACAGAGGGCGATTCTAACACAATCGAGCTGCTGTCGGAGAAGATGGAATCCCATATACATGTCATTGATGCGAATATGCCTACGTGTCTACACCACGCGGCTTCAGGAGGACATGAGGCTACGGTCCGACTGCTGCTCGATCGTGGCGCAGAGATGGGCGCAAAAAATTTGACAGAGGACACGCCCCTTCACCTCGCGGCAAACGGAGGACATGAGGCTACAGTCCGACTACTGCTCGATCGTGGCGCAGAGATAGGCGCAAAGAATTCGACAATGAATCCACCCCTTCACGTCGCAGCAGAAGGAGGACATGAGGCTACGGTCCAACTGCTGCTCGATCGTGGCGCAGAGATGGTTGCAACGTATTGGAGAAAGAATACGCCCCTCCACGTCACGGCAGGAGGAGGACATGAGGCTACGGTCCGACTGCTGCTCGATCGTGGCGCAGAGATGGGCGCAAAGAATTTGACAGAGGACACGCCCCTTCACCTCGCGGCAAGCGGAGGACATGAGGCTACGGTCCGACTGCTGCTCGGTCGTGGCGCGGAGGTGGGCGTTAAGAATGCTAAGGGGAAAACTCCCTTGCATGTTGGGAATGAGCACCGACGGTGGGCTACTGTGCAGCTATTGAAAAACCAACTCACACTGCAGGGTAGGCCGTTTTCACACATCTCCGCACTCCCCCACTTTGAGAGCCTATGTCTTCTCACTCCTCCGCTTTCAGTCGTCCTTTATACGTACCTCAATACACCGAAACAGCTGCTGACCCTCCTCGCCGCCGCGCAGACAGGCACACGACTGGACTCTGATGCTTGGGATTGGAGGTACGGGTTAGTCGTTGGCTGTGACAGTCTTGTGCTTGTGAACATGTGCACGTTCTAGGCAGCGTGGGTTCAATGTGGCGTCGTCGGTTGGGGTATCTACAGACACGGGCTGTGTGATTCACACCGTGCATACGTATGCCGTGTGACTGGCGTTATAGTGTTCCGCAACGGATACCTTCCTAATTTGATTCTATTGCTTGCCAAGAATCTCGCTGAAACGGAAAGCGATGCGCGAAATGCGTTTCCGACTGTGATTTATGGTTTGAATCCGGCGGCCGTAGATGTACGGGAGATCAAGTCATCAAAACCGAATGCGAAACTCCAAATACCTGGCAGCGAGCCGCGCAACCCCAACATTACCCCAATCGCTCGGGCGATCGAGTAACGTGTGAAGTGCAGCAGTGAAGGAGGCAATGGTCCCATCGGAAATCTTGCCTCCAGAAAAGCCGGGCCAACTGAATCCGCCGTCACCGACAACGGTTGCACGGCGTCTGCGGGCCTGCGGCTGCTAGTTAGATGCCTACGTTCCTGTGTGACTAGCACTGGCCCTGCGCACAGTCATCTGTGTGGTGTTGGAAATGCTTCTTGCTAAGTGGAGCCTGATTGGGACTAGCGTGGTAACTAGCTGCGACAATGGCTTATTGTTCTTTTTTCTTTCTTCTGGACTCTTACAACTTACAACATTACAGCGAAGAATTGTCGACCCCTTTTTCTTCCTCACGAGTCCTCGTCTCGCCTGTGGCGAACCTCATCTCTCTCATTGCTAGCATGGTATCTCCCTCAATCCTCAAGACACCATCGTCGAATCCAGTCTCGCCCTTGTGTCGGGAACATCTTCACAAGGCAGTCATCGCGGTCAACCATAACCATTTAACAGATGGCGGCGGGCGAATCACTGCTCCGAGAGCTCAGCTGCGGAACCTGGGTGGTAACTACCTGTCTTGTCCCGCCGGGACTAGGTGGGACTTGAAGGCGTCCGTGCACTGGACTGTGTGACTGACGGGAGGGTGTGAGCGAGCGAGCGGAGCTTAGTTATTTAGTCACTGCCCTCCGCCATTCTCTTTCCTCTCTCCTCTCTCCTCATCGCCTCCATCTTCCCCCTCATCCCACCCATCTCCATCCCCATCGTTTACTCCCACACAACACACAACACCGCCACAGCAACAACAATGTCCCCCGTGAAGTTGGGCAAATTGCGAAAGTGGGGTCTTTTGGAAACTAGAAGATTCGATGCGGGGATTTGACACGAGGGAGAGAGAGAGAGCTTGCGATTGCTTGAAGACGAAGACCATATCCTTTCCGAACAGAAAGAATGACATAGCAGAGGAAAGATAAGGCAGTGTAATTATTCCTGCGGTGTTGCGTCACGCTACACAAAGACTTCCTCCGCGCCGTGCTGTCGGCAGCAGTTCCTCCACGCCGAGCCGCCACCACAACTTATCTAATGTACCCACTATAACATAGGAAATAGGTGTGACAGCGCTATTCTAACACACCGCACGCCGGCCCAAGGCTACAAAGTCCAAGGAAAAGGGGGAAGGGTGGGGCGAGTCGGTCGCTTGGAAGCAGGCTGTCCCGGATACGGCCCACCTGCTGGGAAGCAGGTGGGACGGGGGCGAAACACAGCAGTGCCAGCCCCCCGGAAGGCGAGAGGGAGATCTGCGTGGGCTAGGAAGCGCGAGGACGGCTAGACAATGCACCGGTGATCGCTAGTGGTGTGGTGGCCGGCGTGACAGGACAGGACAGGGACGTCTTCGTGCTTCTTAAAAATTACCGCTGTCGCACCTATATTTCCTATGAACGTTCAGCTGCGAGATCGGTCGTGTATTGGCGGGCTGGAAACGCGCTGGAAACGTCACGTGCTTCTTTGTTGATGAATGTGTTGCGTATGTAGCCTCAGCACCATTAGCCTTTATGGTTGGGGACACCTAGGTAGTCTGGACGTTCGCTCGGGAGGAATAAAATCCAAAAGCGGTAATTAAAAGGCCTGGGATTATTATTATTATTATTATTATCTTATTCACATACATTGGAATAACGAAGCGAGGTAACCTGCAGTCTGCATACCTCTGCACATCCACGTCGAACAGGACCCAGCCCCTTGACCAAGCCATCGTTTTGATTCCCCAAAACGCTCTTGTTCCAACCGTGTCATAGGACGCAGATACCACTGTCGTCGCTTGAAACCCCCCTCTCACACACTGAGAGAGGGTCCCACTGCCATAAGACACGTTTCGACAGCATCAGTCAACAGGTATGTATTGCAATCCTTGCTTCCGTACTATCGACACATTTGAATCAGGACATGATTATGGTGCGAAGACGTTTACGAGCAGGTCAATCGTCATAGATGAAATGAAGTGTTAGTTCTAACTAGTTATATATGATTAAATATTTCCTATCACGGTTATTAGCTAACATTAATATGTGCCAAGACCTCCCAATCTGGATTATTTGTGCCTATCCCAGTCAGACATTCACTGACCCACCCCATACTAACCTTTTTTTTATTTTTATTTTTGAAATTAAAAAACAACTCAAAAAACCTCGTAAAATAAAAAGAGAGCTGTCTAAATGTTCCCTTACATCTTCTTTATCGCTGTACAGGAGACTTTTTTTTTAAGATCTGTGGTTGTTGAGATCCGTTTGGTTTTCAAAAGCGGTGGTGTTTTTGGCTCGGGACTAGGTGTCCCCCCAACCATGGTTATGGAGAGCTGTACTGGGATGTCGATATCTCGACTTAGCCATCCTATGATGTCACAATCGCACTACGCGAATTCTGGGTTCGGCTGGCGTTACTCAACCTGCGGAGAAGATAGCTGCCTCGGGTGGCTGGTACGGTGGTGTTACTGTTTCGCGTGCTTATGCGAGTGGACGCGGAAGGAGGGAGCACACGGGTCAAAGCGTCTCACTCAGTAATCGCCGCAGTCACATGCAATGCTATCCATGTCTCACATGCACCAGTGTCCACACCTGGAGGGGCAAGGATCGTTTTTTATGATCCGTGGCCTATTCCCGGACGACGGTTACAGCAAGCAGTCCCAGACTTCCTCTCCAACACGGATGCGCGGAGGGAGTACTGGGCCTGGCTGAGGAAGACGCCCAAAGCAAGACGTAGGAGTGCGAACTCCGGGTGCAAGAAGAGGAGGGAGACGGAGGAAGGCAGGAGGCCGAGGAACCGGGCGAGGAGGGTGAGGAACGGCCGCTGTTTCTCCACGCCTTCCTTCACCGCCTGTGAGGCAAGGTGCAGGAAGTCCGAGGGCGGGTTTCTTCTGTCTTACCCCGTAATTTCCTTGCTGCGCGCTCACTTTCTTGGGACTCACCAGGATGGAGGGCAAGCAAGATAAAAAACCTAGCTACTGTATAGTCGAGGGGAGGGTAAAAATTGTGGTAGTGCTATCACATCTTGGACAAAATGGTAGCGATACAATATCAATACGATGAAAATACGTGTTTTTCGTGTTCCGATACGATAACAATATGCGTTTAGCGGGAAATACCGTTTTTTACCCCGCCCACCCCTGCAACTATTCAGTATGTAGCGCTTGTAATTATCAAATGGTGGTGAGGGACGACTTATCGGCGCCTGATACAATATTTGAAGCGGTGCTTACGGCGTTTGGAAGTCCCACGAAAACAAAGGTATTATTCAAATACTGCGAGGGGCATCTGACATTAAATGACGATTATTTCCCATCGTCCATTATCCGACATCGCGTATGTAATGATATTGGTTTGAGAAAATAGAGGGTAAAAGTGGGATAATACCAGGTATTGGTCATGTGGGGGAAGGTATGGTGAACTTACGAGAGTAAGGCAAAGGCACAAGCCTTGCCATGAGCCGCAAACGCGCAACGAATGAGAGAGCTCTAAGCAATTTGAGGCTGAGACTAGCGAGCCAGTTCAGCGGAGTAGGTATCCCCGCACCACACACTAGTATCACCAAACACGACAAGCACTCTCCCCGAACATGGACCCCCTCTCAATCGCAGCATCGGTCACGGGCCTAGTACTGTTCTCCGCCAAAGTCGTCGGGTTCCTATCCGAAGTGCGCGATGCTCCTACCGTGGCTGGCGACTTACTGGCCGAAGTCCAGGCGATGCATCTCATCTTCGAGCAGCTGCGCAACTTCGTTCACCGCTTCGCCGACCATGAGAAACAGTGCGTATCGCGCATCGATATCGACGGTCTAGTCACCATTCTGACCGGCTGCGTGTGTACGTTCTCGGAGATCGATGGCCTGTTGGAGAATTGCGACCGTAAGCGACCGCAGCTCAGCCTGTGGGATCGGGCTAAGTGGGCAACCAAAACGAACGACATCACGAGGGTGGTGGGGAAGCTGCAGAGCTATAAGAGCTCACTGACTCTGCTTTTCGTGATGTTGGTGCCCAGCATGGCCCCTCCACAGGATCAAACGATGGTCGCTGACACCGCGAGATAGCACAACGTCGGAGGAAGCCGATCGGAGAGCGGAGCGATTAGAGACACTCGCACAAAACATGGAGCGTTTCCAGGCGAATGTACATCAGATACTGCAGGATCCAGACCTCTCCCAGCGGATGCTCTCTTTCGCATCTCAGGCCGTCATCCAACACACCCCTCCCACTATGGCCAGCGATAGTCATGCACACACGGTATCAGACCTTCCCATACCCACCGTGACACATCTTGTCACTTCTAGCAGTGGCAGCGGATCCTCCATCTTCACCACATCGTCCCAGCTGTCTCGTCAAAGCTTTCTACGGTCCATTGACAAAACCCTCGCCAAGACCCGAGTGTACAGAAACGCGAGAAGAAATGTGTCGCTGGATTCCTTCAACACCACGGACACCGGACATTCCCGCTGGTCACAGCTCAGCGGATTGAGCCTCGGTGAAATCTCGAACGTGTCCATCATCTGCCTACCCGTATACATTGTCGAGCTGAACAACAGGCAAGTGTATCAGCAGGTTATGGGGAGAATGGCAGACGGGAATGTTAGGAGCGGAACCCTATCGCTACCACTATTGCAGCGACTGCGACAGGAAAGTGTCAATGTCGCTGCTGAATTGCGCCTTCGCTTACTTTCAGTCTCCGACCGAGAAAGCCGACTACTGGAGGCGGCGACAGAGGGCGATTCTAACACAATCAAGCTGCTGTTAGAGAAGATGGCATCCGGTATACATGTCAGTGATGCGAATAGGCAGACGTGTCTACACCACGCGGCAGAAAGAGGACATACGGCTACGGTCCGTCTGCTGCTCGATCGTGGCGCTGAGATGGACGTCAAGAATATAGCAGAGAGTACACCCCTTCACCTCGCGGCGAACAGAGGACATGAGGCTACGGTCCGACTGCTGCTCGATCATGGCGCAGAGATTGGCGCAGAGAATACGGACCCCCACCCCGCAGTAAACGGAGGACATGAGGCTGCAGTCCAACTACTTCTCGATCGTGGAGCAGAGATGAACGTCAAGAACGCGGCAGAGGAAACACCCCTTCACCTTGCGGCAAACGGAGGACATGAGGCTGCAGTCCGACTACTTCTCGATCGTGGCGCAGAGATAGGCACAAAGAATTTGACAGAGAATACACCCCTTCACCTCGCGGCAAACGGAGGACATATGGCTACAGTCCGACTGCTGCTCGATCGTGGCGCAGAGATAGGCACAAAGAATATGGCAGCAGATACGCCCCTTCACATCGCGGCAAACGGAGGGCATGAGGCAACGGTCGGACTGCTGCTCAATCGTGGCGCTGAGATGGACGTCAAGAATATAGCAGAGAGTACACCCCTTCACCTCGCGGCAAACAAAGGGAATGAGGCTACGGTACGACTGCTGCTCGATCATGGCGCAGTGTTGGGTGCCGAGAATACGCACCTTCACCTCGCGGCAAACGGAGGACATGAGGCTGCAGTCCGACTACTACTCGATCGTGGAGCAGTGATGGACGTCAAGAACGCAGCACAGGACACACCCCTTCACCTCGCGGCAAACGGAGGACATGAGACTGCAGTCCGACTACTTCTGGATCGTGGAGCAGAGATGAACGTCAAGAACGCGGCAGAGGACACACCCCTTCACCTTGCAGCAAACGGAGGACATGAGGCTGCAGTCCGACTGCTACTCGATCGTGGCGCAGAGATAGGCGCAAAGAATATGGCAGCGGATACGTCCCTTCAAATCGCGGCAAACGGAGGACATGAGGCTGCAGTACGACTGCTGCTCGATCGTGGCGGAGAGATAGGCGTAAAGAATTCGATAGAGGATACGCTCCTTCACCTCGCGGCAAACGGAGGACATGAGGCTACGGTCCGACTGCTGCTCGATCGTGGCGGAGAGATGGACGCAAAGAATTCGACAGAGGATACGCCCCTCCACATCGCGGCAAACGGGGGACATGAGGCTACGGTCCGACTGCAGCTCGATCGTGGCGCAAAGATAGGCGCAACGAATATGGCTGCGGATACACCCCTTCACCGCGCGGCAAACGGAGGAC
>Ga0307516_10002585_pt1 | contig 24039 bp, 30 predicted proteins | sample 19_EM_MG_FD_203310 | JGI IMG/M metagenome (GOLD analysis project Ga0307516, IMG submission 203310) | Populus trichocarpa ectomycorrhiza microbial communities from riparian zone in the Pacific Northwest, United States - 19_EM | ecosystem: Host-associated > Plants > Roots > Unclassified | place...
TTACGGTCATTTATAATAGCAGAGCTGACGTCCTAAATATCCTACAAAATAAAACTTGCTCTGGCCGCACAAGGGCTCGATTTTGGCGGGGGACAAACAAATGCAAACAGTCACACCCGCCTCGCAGTCATTGCCCATCCCCACTATAATAAGAGGAGGTGACCGGTGATTGCATTACATACCATGCATTAACAGTGTAAGTACGTCGGCTGTCTATGATCTATGAGTGATTATATGTAGTCTACTTTTTGGCCTGGGGTATAGTTTTCTTGTAAGCATCTTCCAACTCCTTCTGGACATTGGGCAAAACCGGCATGTGTGTCTGTGCCCGACGGTCAGCATTGTTCCGAACGGCGGCGTGGGAACTAGCTCACCTTGTATTCCATCGAGAACTCGCCTTTGCCCTGGGTAGCCCCTCTCAGTTGGTTGGAATACCCAAACATGTCGTTGAGGGCTACCTCCGCGAGGCACGTGAACTCGTCCTCCCTTACCTCGGTGTCGACGATCGTTCCTCGCCGCGAGTTGAGCCCCCCGATGACCGCACTCTGGAATTCGAGTGGTGCGACGACCTCGACGTTCATGATCGGCTCTAGGATTACAGGCTTCGTCTTGTTGTAAACCTCCCTGAACGCCCCGATCGTGGCAAGTCTGAAAGCCAGTTCACTCGAATCGACCGCATGGAACGCTCCGTCCTGAAGAACCATTCGGCACCCAGTAATTTGGTTTCCGCTCAGTGTTCCTTTCTCAAGCGCCTCGTAGAACCCCTACAGAAAATCAGACAGACAGCCCGGCAAACGGCGAAACACTTACACGTTCGACGGCGGGGATATAGTTAGTGGGAATGTTACCGCCCATAACCAAATTCTCGAATCCGACATCTTTCCCACTCTCTTCGTCCTTCTCCATGGGCTCAACATATCCGATCACTCGAGCGTACTGTCCAGCTCCACCGGTCTGTTTCTTGTGGGTGTACTGGAACTCTGCACGTTGGGTGATCGTTTCACGGAACGCCACCTTGGGCTTGCCGGTCGTGCATTCCACGTTATACTCCCGCCGCATGCGCTCGACGTAAATATCCAAGTGAAGCTCTCCCATACCGGAAATGATTGTCTACAGCATGTCAGCCGAGGGGGGTTACACAAGAAGAGGGACCTCACTTCTTTGCTCTCGTGATCGATGTGTACGCGGAAGGTGGGATCTTCCTTCTGGAATCGGTTCAGAGCGCGAGAAAAGTTCGGGCTTTCTTTCCCGACGGGCTTCAACGCGAGCGAAATAACTGGATCTGGAACGAACATAGAAGTCTGATGGAAAAATATCTTCAGCTGCGAGTCCTGTGTTCGGTCAAAGGATACGTACCATCGAGTAACTTGTCGTTCCATCGGTGAACGTGTCACCGCTGGCACAGTCCACACCGAAGATGGCACAGATTTCGCCGGGTCCGATCTCGTCGATCTCTTCCATCTCGTCACTGTGCATCCGAACCAGCCGGGGAATTTTGACCTTTTTCCCTGTGCGAGAGTGGAAGATGAGCTGGCCCTTCCTCATTGATCCCTGATACACGCGCATGTACGTCAATTGTCCGAACCGGCCTTCCTCCAATTTGAAGGCAAGCGCAACCAACGGAGCGGCCGAAGCCGGCGTCAATGGAACCTGAGGGGCAGAAACGGGGAGGGAGGTATCGTGTGCCGTGACCTCGGACTCGGATGGGGTGGGGAGGTAATTGCAGACGCCATCTAGGAGGGTTTGTACGCCAGTGTTCTTGATAGCCGAACCAAGGAAAACTGGGGTAAACTTTAAATCGACCGTAGCACGACGGATTGCCTCAGCAACCTGAGCCACAGATGGTTCCTCGTCCATGATCAACATTTCACCAATTTCATCGTCGACCTCGGCGAGTTGTTCCAAGAGTTCCTGCCGTTTCTGCTTTGCTAAACCAATTGCCGATTCTGGAATTTCCTCAGACTCAACCACGTCGATACTGACATTTTCGATGTGAGAATTCGTACAGGATGGATTCAGAACTCGGTGCATACCCCTTTTGACCCTGGTTGTAGATAGCTTTCCACCGGACTAAATCGACGACTCCCTTGAGTTCATCCTCGACACCGATGGGAACCTGGACCGCTGCGGCTGGGATCCTCAACTTGGTTCTGATCTGGTTCACCACCCGCCATGGGTTCGCACCAGCTCGATCCATTTTGTTGATGAACGAGACTCGGGGGACATTGTACCTCCTCATTTGTCGGTCAACCGTGATTGTTTGACTCTAGGTTGGCGGTCAAAACTAGGTGGTCGGTGGGTGCGTGGAAGGTGACCGTACCTGGACGCCGGCAACAGCGCATAAAACCAAAACCGCACCGTCCAGGACACGTAGAGCGCGTTCTACTTCAATCGTAAAGTCCACGTGTCCTACATTCCACGATGAGCGTCGCGTGTCTTGGACGGGGGTTCAAGGCACGTTACCTGGCGTGTCAATTATGTTTACCGCATACTCTTGCTTGTCACCGGTCGCGGGATCCTTGGCGACCCAATCACAGAATGTTGCAGCGCTCTGGATGGTGATGCCCTTTTCGCGTTCCAGGTCCATGCTGTCCATCTTGGCCCCCACGTTGTCGCGACCGCGGACTTCATGAATGTCTTTGATCCTACCGGTATAATAAAGGATCCGTTCTGTTAGCGTGGTCTTGCCGGAATCTATGTGAGCAGAGACTCCGATGTTCCGCTGGAACTTGAGTCGCGTTTTGTCCCTTTCTGTGAGTTCGTAAACTGGCTGAGAGGGAGACGTGGGAGCCTCCGGAGAGACCCGCAGGGCTGCTGTCGCTGTGGAAGCGAGGCGACGAGGAAAGGAGAGTCTGTTAAGCAAAGTGGTGGTGGACGACCTGCGTACGGAGGGGAAGGCCCATCCGGACGTGAACGTAGTCATCGTTGGCGGACGAGGTGGAAGAGACACGGAACGGAGCTGGCTCGATCGGAGTTGTCGCTTGCCACCGCTCTTTGATTCCGGGTTTCTCGTTCGGTTACCGGTGCGCTGGATTGGCAAGGGAACGGCGTGCACCCGCTCTCTACCCTAACCCGAGGCTCAAAGACGCATGAGACGCAGTAAACGGTCGCCCGGGACGTGTAATACGAAGTAGTGAACAAACCGCGTACAAACAAAGAGACTGCTTCGCGAAGGTCAATGATGTGCCATATGGCAAGTCGATCGCGTCTTTCCGCCCTCTACGAACCATCCCCATGAACGGAGCGAGACAAAATGTGGCATCGGCATCGGCAAACCCTTCTACCTCTCGTTCTTCGAGGTCTGCTGCCGTGAAACGAGATTCTCTCACCGCTGAGCTTGAACGCGGTCCGTACAGCCAAAACCTCGCGCACCGTGGTGTGTGTTGACGTTCCCATCCCAGATCCACAGCTCTCGGCCGCAAAGCGACAACAACGCACGAACAATTTCACCTCGAGCATGGCCCACGCTTCCCTTGAACGTCAACTCCTTCAAGCTCGGAGCGAGAAAGTAGAGCTCGAAGCGAAACTGCGCGAGCGCGATTCAGCTGTTGATCGGCTGGAGGGTGACAGGAGGTTGCTGGCTTTGAGGGAACAATCCGAGAGGGAGGAGAAGGAACAGGAGCAAACGGCGAGAGAGAAAGAAAAGGTATGCCAACTCGTAACAATTCCACATGCGATCTTGTCATTTTGCCACAGCTATCCTTCCAAACTGAAATCCAGAGACTGCGCACCTCTCTACTCAGACTCGAGGAGGACAAGTCAAACTCAGATGAAGTCCAGTCGCAACTCTCGCGTTCAACGAATCAAATGATCAACGGCCAGAAGTCGCAACTGGCCGAGTCGACGCGTCAGGCGAAATTCTTCGAGGACGAATCCATCACGTGGAAACGCATTGCCGAGGAGGGGATTCAGAGACTTCGAGAATTGGAGGAAGTGAACGACGCTCTCAAGTCTAGTAAGGTTTCTGAAGGCCCGACGGCTACGGATCCCTCTACGGACAATGATTGGAAGGTTGTGAGGGACGAACTTACCAGACAGGCTGCGTACCTCCGGAACCTGGAATCCTCCAACGCTCGGATGGAGGGAGAACTCATTCAGTTGCGGCAAAGAAAAGAGAGCATTGAGGTTCTGAAAGAGCAGAACCGTGCTCTGGAGCGCAAGCTAACCGACACCGATTCGTTCCGGCAGTCTGTAGCCAGGCTCGAAGCCGAAGTTGAGGCAGCCCGAAAGGAAAGGGAGGAGTGGTACGCTAGTCCAAGGTTTTTCACTCGGCCTGCGCTGATTCCTATTCCCCAGGGCATCCAAGACACACGTGTCTGAGCTCCCTGCACGCACTCCCGCATCGGTGACCCGCAGTCTTACCAGCCTACGGCTCGAACACGGGCGCGTGCTGGAGGAGTTTGGGGCCCTCAGGGCCGTTTTGCGCCAGAAAGAGCGGGAGATACTCGATCTAAGCGCCCAAGACGACCGGTCAAAGCAAACCGTTGCGTGTCTCGAGAAGCAGCTAAAGTCATTGGAGGACAAGGGAGGACGTAGCGAACGACGCGCCATCCTCGCAGAGAGAGAGGTTTCGTTTTTACAAGCAATGCTCGTGAGCTTCAACTCACTCCTCCTCAAACACCTCACTGAAGCACCTCACCGCAGGCCAGCTATAATGCCGAGGACTCTGGCAAAAATCCCACTATGGCCGCACAGGCGAAAGAGCAACGCCTGACTGATCTCGAGTGCCTCCTCACTGAGTATAAATCCAGCATAAGGGAACTAGAGGCTGAACTTGATGCCATCGGGGGAAATTCAAGTTCTCTAGGGTCTGGAAAAACTCGTGAGCAATTGCAATCTGAAATCGAGCAGTCCAATTCCAAAATTAAGGGTCTGGAAACTGGTGCGGCGTGCTCATGCTTTCCGAACCGCGTCGCTCACCCGACTTATTAGAAGTGAAGGAGGCGGAAGGCGCAGTAGAAGAGGGACTCGCAAAGGTTGAGGAACTTGAACAAAAACTGTTTGATCTTGGTGGAGAAATCGGGGCAGGGCGGCAAATCCCTCCCGGGACGCGGGTGCTGACGTTCAAGGATAACCCTGCACAGCAAGAGCTCGATCTACGCCAAGCAACCCTGGATCGACTCAAGGGTGAGAATGAGGCGTTGTTGCAAAGGCTCGTGGCATCGGAGACCGGTGGGTGTGACGCCAATGCATCCTCAGCAGATTTCGTCCCGAAGGAGAGTTGGGAGGTAATGAAGACGGAGAAGGCAGAGTTGGCCTTAGCATTGGAGCATAAGGAGAAGCGAATCAAACGGCTACAAGAGGTTCTGCCACTGAACCCCGCTCTCCCCATACGCTTACTGAATGCCCCCACAGATATATGCGAAAAAGAGTGGCGAGTTCCGTGAAGTGGTCTCCTCGATCCTTGGGTTCAAGCTCGCCTTCAATCCGAACGGCACCGTCAGGATGACATCAGTGTACGACTTGAACGCCGTGTTTGTATTCAAGCCGGCGATGAACGGGGACGCTACCTCAATACAGCTGGTAGGACAGGGCGAAGGCGGGCCAGACGACCTACCGCAACTGATGCGACACTGGTTGGAGGAGGTACAATGTATGCCGGGATTCATGGCGAGCGTGACGCTGGGGTGCATTGAAAATGCAGGGGGGCAGGTCCAGGGTCAGACGGATTAAGGATGGTTGTATGCTGGCCATTGTCATATTTACGGTTTATGTAGCTTCAGTCCGATGGGAATTTTCTTTTATCTTAGCTTATACGTCCAGTTGGGACCAGCCGGATCGTATGTTTCGTGTGCAGGACTTGTCCAGCACCCTACCCAGCCTGCAGCACTTTGCACGCCACCGATTTGGACCCCCTCCGTATGCCACCTCATCTCCCCACCCACGATGCTACTCACACTCCACCTGATTACGTCTCCCCCCTCATCGTGCACTGTACCTCGCACTCTTGCCTCGTTCGTACCTCCGCCGAGGGTGTTTCCTTCGAAGTGAATGGTCGGTTTCCTCTCCGGATCATGTCTGGGCGGTGAATCGATCGAAGTGACGCGCATGGTTACTTGGAGGAATGCGTGGGCCTCGATAAACCACGGGTTGCGGAAAACGCCCGCGTCTAGCTTGTCCCCGATGTCAGGCAGTTTACCGTCCGGCCACTGCAATGTGAAGACTGGATGAGGTTTTAGACGCGGTGGGTTGTTTTTATCTCACATTGTACTCTTCTAGCTCCTCGTATCCTACCCACGACACAAAGCGCAGCCAATCGCCTTGGACGCCAGCCCAGTCGCCATGTACGGGACTCGGTGGGGCGGTCATCGGCCGGGTGTTTTCGAAGCCACGCTTCATCCAGACGTGAGCATCATCGCTATGGCTGTCTCGAAGGTTGTTTAGGAGGACGTTCATAAGGTATCTGAGGTGAACGTAGTTGATTTGGAGAGGGTCGTTCTGAGAGCCCCGAGGGATGAATGGGCCGTAGAGTTTGGAGCGGTGGTAGTTGCGCATGTCGTATACGAAGGTGCGGGCCTTGAGTCTGTCTCCCGGTCTACCGACTTTATCGCATTCGAGGACTTGGAGCTCGGACTGGGATTGCGAATGTTGGCTGAGTCGATGGTGAGCGGAGGTTAATGGGGAGTGTGAGGGCCATAAGGCAGGGTTCGTGAGGATGCCGTCGAGCCAAGTTATGTTCTTGGACCATCTCCGGCCTGGAGGTGCAGATCGAACCATCTGAACCAAGGTCGTGAACGCATTCTCAAGTTCTTCGCCAGACACGTGGGTGGAGAAGAAAGCGAGGATGGTGTGTTTGGCTTGAATGCGAGACTGGACTATTGATCTCCAGTCTGTGGATTGGTGGTGTTCGCCGGGGAGGTCGAAGTGCTTTGCGAAGAGAGTTTTCCAGAGGAAAACGTTGTCTCGGATGTAGGTGTGGAGAGCTCGGGATGTCTGGGAGACACTGGAGACGGTCTCTGGGTTGGTCAGACTGAGGATGTAATCAATGACCTCGAACGGAACCGATTGGAAAGGACCGGTCATGGAGGTTTAAACGTTAACGCTCTCGATCCCCATCCTCTTTCCTCTTGTCGATCATGCTGCGGACGGTGTAGGGCGCATACATTCTGTGTCTGCAACCTGGCTGACCTTTATCCTCCAAGGAAACCAAAAAATGCTCGGTCGAAGCGAGCGCTCGAGGCTCGACAACCAAAAGAGGCCGAAGACCCTCGCACTGTGATATTTGTCAAGGGCACGCACACCGGAGAGAGGTTAAACGGAGCGATGCAAGAGTTGGTCGGTCGTGAACATCCTTTTCATCCCCCTCTCTGCCGTTGACTGGTGACGTAGATGGCGTTGAAACGACCATACTCAATCTCGTTTTCAAAAAAGAACCTGATCAGACCCTTCGAAGATCACTCCTCGTTAGAGTTCTGGGCTCTGAAGAACGATGCTTCGATGTTCGTCGTCGGCCAAAGCTCCAAGAAGCGTCCGGACAACCTCATTTTTGCGAGGATTTTTGACAACCGATTATTGGACATGTGTGAGGTCGGAGTGGAGAACTTCGTCAGCATGAACGAGCTGAAGGTGTGTGATCCCCCTGCTCAGGCCACACCAGAACTCTGATCACCGTCTATCCGAAGACACCGAAATCGACACCAGGGCACAAACCGTTGATGCATTTCTCATCCGAACTTTTCGATTCTCATCCGCGATATACACAACTCAAGACGATGTTGATGGACATGTTCAACGGGCAAGCCATCGACTCGGTTTGCTTATCCGGGCTAGAGCACGCCATCAGCGTTACCGTCGCTCCCACCCCACCAGACTTGAATTTGGCCTCCTCCACCTCCCTTCCCAGGGTTCACGTCCGAACGTACACATTCAAGATGCTCTCTTCTGGTGTGAAAACCCCGAGAGCAGAACTTACACCCATGGGACCACACTTCGACCTCCTATTCAGGCGCAATCGGGAACCGGATGAGGACACGATGAAGGCCGCCATGAAACGGCCAAAGGTTGCAAAAAAGGACGTGGAAAGTGGGTTGGGCAAGAGGAGGAAGAATTTCGAGGTGGACGAAATGGGAGACTTGCGTGGACGTGTACACGTCGGGAAGCAAAATTTGGACAAGTTACAGCGAAAGAAGGTCAAAGCCCTGCGGGACGATGACAGCGAACGCCCCCATAAGAGAGTAAAGACCTGAGTAGGGCAGACAATTCAAGTCATCCATTCTGTAACAGATACGACTAAAGTCACGAGTACAAAAGAAGACCGGAGGAAGGTGTGCATAGACGGGGGGAAAGATCTTACATACATTTAGTATGCCGAAACAGGGTCCGAGAGGAAGGGTAAGAAATCCCGGGCAAAACAGGAAGTACCGTCGCCACCTCTACCTGTTCACTGCTCAGCTCGAGCACGAGGGAGCGACGCGAAGCCACCGTTCTAAGGGTAGACCACCAAAACAGCGTTCAAAATGAGTCAGCGCCCTCTGTGTTCGACGCTCGAAGATGGAAACGTGATCTCCCCTCACTCGGGGTGGGGGGTGGAGATACTGGGCCGCGTTTGACTGAAATCGATGTCAGTGACACGAAAACGGGGGTCCGAGGGTCAAAAAACACACAGCTTGGTCCACGCTAAGTATCGGGCTCCAGCTTCTCACCGCGGGCGAGGACTCGTACGACTCTGCTTGGTTGAGAAACCACGTCCATCATGGCTTTCACAGCGGGCGGACGTTCTACGAGACCTTTCCCACTGCGAAGGACAGGGGGGGCTCCACCGTTCCTGTTTCTACCATGAGTTTGGTGCGGCGTATTTTTCCTATTCCTGGACGCCCCGTCGGAATCTTCGTGCTTCCTATTGCCGCGTGCATCCTCGTGCGAAGGTCGGACTTCCAGCACATTCAATCCAGCACGGGCAGCCCAATAGGCGGCGAGAGTACCAGTAGTACGGGGTTCAAACTTGTTGACATGAGGTGTGGGGAGGGGGACAGGTGACTCCACAAGCGGTGGGTGTTTTGGAGCTAGTGTCACCGGTTCGGAGTTCTGTGCGACGACAGCAAAAACCAGCCCTGGGTTCGCGTTACGGGGCTCGTCCCCGGTGCTGGGAGAGGTTTCCTGGACTTCCGGACGCCCCAACTCCCAGTACGCACAACAGATTGTTCTACGCAACCATATGGGGGATCCCATCAGTGGGTTTGGTGCGTTGGTATTGAAGGAAATGGCCTCCCAAGAAACGAAGGCATCATCCTGTTGAACACGTATGCGGGGATTGGTCCCAACTTGTGCCTCAAGTACTCGAGATGCGGCACGGGCACGTTGAGAGAGCGGACTGGTGCCCTTCTTGAGCAGATCGAGGGTGTTAAGGACTGAAGGGGGGTCAAACTCGAAAAACTCGAGAGACATTTTTAACTCACCTTCAAGAGGGACAATTATTATTTCCTCGCGACCATCCCGACTCCACTTCTTGAGTTGACCCAAAGCGTGGATCAAGACACTGGAATCTAGAACCACGATGTCGGCATCCTTAGTGTCTTGACCACGCTTCTGCTTCTGGCTCGAGGGGTCTCTAAGCAACCTATCGTCGATACGCTGCTTCGGTGGTGAGCCGGAGGCTCGTCGGGAAGTCACGCCGCCTTGTTGATTGTGATTTTGCTCGGAAGAGTTCCATCCGCCTTGGTCGGTGTGGGGTGCTCCGCGATCCCTCCGGTTTGCGGTTCCAGGTTTGCGGTTATTTACCGACCTCTCGAGCTGCTCGACCTGGTGACTTAGGAAAGCGGCACCCAACGCTCTGGACATGGTAACCTTATCGGCGGCTGGGACCTGGGGGCAAAAGTGAGGGCGGGAGGAAGGAATGTAAGCGGATTTAGTCACCTTTTCTTGCATATTGCGGGGCAATTGTCGGTCGTGGTGGGTGTGGATGAGGAGAGAGAGAGAGAGAGAAGGAGAGTGCGCCATCCATCACCTCCCCGCCGCCGTCACGCGTACAGTCACGTCACTTCCCCGCTCACGCGCAGTCGACACTTGAGACAATGTCGAGAAGGATTGGCAGGATTGGGGACTGGAACAACAACTCTCAGTCGGGGTCCGACAGGTTAGCTTCCTGATTTTACCTGTTCGAAGCGATGTCTAACGCAAACGATCACTCTAGAAATAACCCGAGGATCGCGACCCTCCGCGACACCGCCCAGCCAGATCCACCGGCAAGACAGCACATAAGCGACGATGAGGACGAAGAGGAGACTGGCAGGGATCAGGCCGAAAGTTGGTTTGCCGGTGGCGAGCGAAGGTCTGCCTTCATCATCCCATCGACCTCAATCGTGCCCCTGATCCGCCGTATTCAAGTGGGATATCGGTAGAGAACCCCGGTCGTCCCAATCTTCCGGGGGGGTCCGTTGTGCAGGATCTCTTGCGTAGGGCCGCAGAGTGAGCCACACATCCACAACAGCGATTCAGTTCACAAACCACACACTTAGAGCCGGTCCAACTGCAAATAACACCCCTCCTGGCGTGTTCACTGGTGGCGGATACACCCTGGGAAGTGACGATATGGAGAGTGCCTACATCCCTGACCCAGATGCACAGGGTTCGTCACCCAACGATCCCCCTTCTGCTGCCCGCTCACCGAGACCCACCAGACACCCCCTCCGCGATTCGACACCTGACATTCTGGAGGGACGGATTCAGTGTTGAAGACGGTCCGTTAATGCGCTACGACGATCCCAATAGTGCACGAATTTTGGAAGAAATAAATTCCGGGTACAATCACCCCCTCTATTTCACGTCCCCTCTCTCACAGTTTTCTCCAGCCTGGCCCCTCCCCAGATTTTGAACGTCCAAGTCGGGCAACCGGTTGAGCTGCGCGTTGCTCGCCGGACTCACGAGGACTATGTCCCCTCGACTGCCGGTCCAATTCAAGCCTTCTCTGGCACCGGCAATCGACTCGGAGCCCCCGTTCCTTCCGTTTCCGGGACTGAACATCCGATGCCTGGAAGGTTCGATGAAGGGGCTGGTCCCAGCGAGCCGCAAAGAGTGACAACGAGGTTTGAGGTGGATCAAAGTCAACCAACGACTAGCATTCAACTCCGTTTGGCCGATGGGACCAGGCAAGTGTCACTTCCACCCCAACACTCCTTTGGCTGACGGCGCAACCAATAGGATGGTTTGCAGGATGAACCTAACCCACACCGTTGGTGACATAAGGAACTTCATCAACGCGTAAGCTCGCTGCCTCTACCCGAGCCGCTCCCGACCGACCTTTTCCCCCTAGATCTGACCCCGTCAATTTGGCACGTCCGTACACCATCGGGACAACTTTCCCCAACAAGACGTTAGACGATGACATGCAGACAATTAAAGATGCAGGACTTGCGAACAGTGTAATCTTGCAGAAATTGACTTAGGGTGAAGCTTTACAGTAGATAATCCAGATACGACATAGCCGTCCTGTAACATCACGTGTTGAGAACACCCACTGATCGCGTCGCGTCGATATACCACTTCCGTTGACACTTCGTACATGATGCCACTCAATACTCGCTCTTCTCAATCCACACAACCAGCGCGGACTCAGAGGAAGAAGCGCGGCAGACGCGGAACCCAGGACTCTGAGGACGACGCGGACGACGCTCCTGCGAACACTCAGACCGTCGGCGAGGACGATGATCTGGACCAGACCAGGGGGGTAAACAATGAGGTATGCCGTACCACGTCCATGCTACCCTCCAGATAACCCACAGGCGACCCAGGAAGCAGATAGGAAAGCTCGGGATTTAGTCCGTCTTGCGCTGTTCACAGAAAACCGCAGGGCGCCTCTAAGACGCGAGGAAATCTCGAAAAAGGGTACTTATGTTTTATCCTTCGCGAACATCGGGAATAATTCCCACCTCCACGCTCGCAGTACTTGGGAACACACCCCGCGCATTTAAGGATGTGTTAGAACGGGCACAGGGGATCCTACGGGCTACTTTCGGGATGGAGTTGGTCGAGCTGCAGTCGCGAGCGGAACTTGATAAGGAGGATACCTCCAAGGACAATGCAGACGGAGATCGAAGGAAGGCCACCGGTGTGAAGAAGAAAGGTCAGCACAACCTTCCAATCTCCCACCGCTCGCCATCTCAAATGTATGCGGTGGTACAGTCGCCGCCAGTGGGAGCAAGAGTTACATCCTGCGCTCGACATTGGACTCGGTCATCCTTGATTACGCTGCCCTCACAGACCAAGAAATCTACGAGCAGGAGATCGAGGACCTGCCCGAGGGGGCTGATGATGCGGCCCTTGTCACGTATGGGAGCATAATATCCTGGAGCGATTCCGACCAGCTCGGTTCACTGGGTATTCTGTATGTTGTCCTCGCACTAATACTCGTCAGCGGACGAGTCATCGCCGACAGTACGTATGTTGCCTGTCCACTCCGATCCGCACTCACGGGGCCACTTTAGATGAGTTGCGAGCCATCCTCAAGCAGCTACAGTTGCAACCGACGGAATCTGTATATTTCGACGATAAATCGACCCACCAGTCTCTCACCGTTAATGCGTATCTCACTCAGCTAGTAAGACAAGGTTACCTTGACTACTCTAGGATCGGGGACGTCAAGTCTGGCGGGAAGCGGAGTAGGGTCCCAAACGCCACCCAGGCCGGGGGAGAAGAGGGCAGCAACGTGGAGTGGAAGTGGGGACCTCGTGCGCATGGCGAGGTGGGAGAACAAGGTGTAGCCCGGTTTGTGGCAGAGTTCATGGCGGAACGGGTGGCCGATCCAGAAGCTGGAGAGGAGACGCAACAGAAACTTCTGGAAGCGATGCTAAAAGGTATCAAAGGTGCCACAGGGGAGCTATCAGATGTAAAGTGACCATTATCACATTTCTCTCTTCGCCATCGGTGCAAGGCATCCGCATCTCATAAAGATCGTGGGATCATCGATCTAGCTGATTATCCCGGCGCTATATTGCACATCATCTCATCCACCACAAACAATGAGTTCTGCAGCAGATGAAGCTGCCCTGGCCAGGGTTTACCGGCCAGACACTGCAATTAACCTCTTGCCACCAGACAACACCGCGGTGCAGCTCAGCGGCGAGATACGACAGTACATCGCAAGCCAACTGGGAATGGTACGCCATCCCATTGAACGACCGCCCTCTATCGAATTCATTGACACGCTCCTGCAGGTCCCCGAAGCACTTTTGAAGCTCCCCGTTTTGAGCTCGCCCCCAGTCGATGATTCCCATCCAATCATGGACTACTTCATTTCGTTTGTGTCCAAATAATTCACTCTTCAGCTGACCGATACTTTGGTTCCAGGTCCTCACACAACACATATCTCATGGCTAGGCAGTTGCTCGGACATTCTACCGCGGCCGCTTACGCTCACGTCCTGTCCCATGGCGCGAGATGCGTAGAGATCGACGTGTGGCCGTCTGCCAAAGGACCGATCGTCACTCACGGGCGCACCTTTAGCAAGAGCGTCCCATTCCTCGATGTTTGCGAAGTGATCGGAAGTTCTGTTACTACGAGCGACTGGCCCATCCTCGTCAGCCTCGAGTGCCATATTGGGGTAGAGGGCCAGCCTGAGATAATCGATCTCATGGACCGAACGTGGGGCGACAAACTTGTCAGGGGCATCTTGCACGGAACGACTCCAGATGATATATCTCCGCGGGAGCTGAAAGGGAAGATCCTGCTCATGGTATGCTGGTTATTAATGTGACCTCGTTCACTGAGCAAATATGCCTAGGTGGAGTACCACCATGCTCCGGTGCTAGGGGGGGAACCCATGGACACATCTTCTGGCTCCTCAACGGATTCCGAATCATCGCAGGAATGGCATAGCCAGGTTCTCAGTAAGCTCGTGGGAAGAAAACGTTCAGCAAAGAATCGGCCAGTACCGGCAAAAATATCTGACGCCCTCGCTGCTCTTGGGCCCTACACAAGAAGCATGAAACCCGAAAAGGACTGGCACACCGAAAGTACGCACCTCCTAGCGGGGTATGGTTCGACGTATAACCAGACTCCACAGGATCGGAGTACCCCGTCCCAGTGATGATCAACATCTCTGAATCTGGGATGCTCTCCCTGTTACCCCATTCTCTGAAGCATTTGGTGTCTCATTCTCGAAGACACTTGAGGAGGGTGTACCCTAAAGGCCTTCGCGTTACCTCGGGTAACCAGAATCCCTTGACCCAGTGGCAGAATGGATCGCAGATCGTTTGTTTGAACTGGCAAAAGTATGACAAAGGAATGCAACTGAACGAGGCGCTGTTCGTCGGAACGCCGGGCTGGGTACTGAAGCCGACTCACATGCGTGGATCTCCTCAAGAACGTCCGAAGAGGGCGAAACTCCTGGGCCATGTCTACGGGGTCTCAGCCAGTACGTGGTATAACATTCGCGTCACTCGAGTACTCTACCAACAGGATTGTCCCTAGTGCCCTGCCCTGACGACACTATGAAATTACATTCTTACGTCCGAGTGCAGCTGATGGACATAAAACGAACTCACGAGTGGAAGACAAAATCGAGGCGGGGAGAAGCTCCTCTTGGAAGCACCGGCGCAGACCTCGTATGGGATGAGAGGTTCCAGTTCAGTTACGATAGCGATGAATTAACTTTTCTGCGGTGAGATCGCGGATGGGGCGCGAGTGACGAGAGGCTGAACTGACCAGTCCAACTCAGGATTCTCCTGCAAGAAGATGAGTACGGAAGAGACGACGAACTCGCCGTCTTTTGCGCGCAGCTATCACACATACAACAAGGATGGAGGTTGGTCAGATTACTTAACATGAAGGGAAACAACTCGGGTGCAACACTGCTGATCAATTTGGCCCTCGAGGAGTGGTAGTTTAATCACCACGGTGCAATTGTTATGGTGCGTAGAAATGGATTAGTAGTGCAGAGGAAGGCCACATTACTGCAGGGGTAGCAAACTTTTTTTTACACCTCGCCGGAGGAAGTAATGGTCACTTTTGCCTGAGTGCGTCCACTCTCGGTTCCGGTAGATTCCACTTGTTTCACTACGTCCATACCTTCTGCCACCTCTCCAAAGACAACGTGTTTTCCATTCAGCCAAGGGGTGACAACGGTCGTGATGAAGAACTGGGGCCACGTAAGTTGGACGTATTGTGCATTTCCGAGAGTAGACAAACCTGTGAACCGTTGGTGTTGGGTCCCGCGTTGGCCATAGACAAGAGCCCGGGTCGGCTGTGCTTGAGTTTGAAGTTCTCGTCTACCGGAGCAGTTGAGAATGACCAGAAAGAGAGGATAAGGACGGGGCGTACCGGGGAACATCTCCCCGTAGATGGATTTTCCACCAGTGCCGTTGTGATGAGTGAAGTCTCCGCCCTGGAGCATGAACTAAGAATATGCAGAAAATTAAAGGTAAGACAGTGAAGTGATGCCCAGAGGTGTAGTGACGGACGTTCGGAATTACCCTATGGAACTTAGATCCCTGGTAGCCAAAGCCATGCTGACCGGTGGCAAGCTCGCGGAAGTTTTGGGCGGTCTTGGGGACAGCTTCGTCATACAGTTTGAAGACGATCCTCCCAGCAGGTTTTGAATCGATAGCAACATCAAACTGGGGAAGGCGGTCAAGCCTGGGAGGCAAGGCAGTACGCGCATTGACTCACAAAGACGTTGCGTCTAGATAGGAGGAAGAATTTAGAAAGAATCTGTAACGTGCGGTGTGAGACACGTACTTTGCGGCCGTCGAGGCGGACGTCGCGAATCGTCGAAGGAAGGTATGCATTTCTGATGAGGGCGGGAGGCAATGGTCACGATGAGCTGGAGGTCGTGGTCACGTGCAGAGATCGAAGGGCTGATCGTCGATCGGGGATGGTCCTTGTGGGTGTCGGTGATATGGTTGGTGGCTAGTGTGTACTGTACAGGCAACGATTAATGCAAGACGAACAGCAATACGACAGGTTCAACCAGCAACTCCGACGGATAGAGGCACAGCCAGCTATCTGATCGCAAACTTCGACCCATTAAATATACTCCCGCCCCCCACACCTTCATCCTCTTGATCACTCGTACCCCACACCTTCCACATCTTCATGGCCTCTTCAGCCGGGCAAATAGTAAAAACCTTCGTTCCATCTGGACTTAGGCAGCTGTGGCCGATGGCAGAGGTATGCGCCGTCAGGCTCAGAAGTCTGCTGTAGCTTGGGTACGAGTGGACTGTGATCGAATTGCTGAATTCAGTGGAATGTTTCTTGAGGCCACCGGTACCGTCTTGCCACGAGTCGCCGTGGGTGCTCAGGAGCTCTTTGCAATGGGGCGACCAATGAAGGGAGGTGATAGCGGTACGCATGGGAATCGTGTGCGTCGGTGAAGTCGACTTATCGATTGTTTCCAATGTGTTCCAAACGCGAATCCTGCCGTCTGGCGAGAGAGTCCCGGTAGCCAAGAGCTCTGGTTTCCACGGACACCACGCGAGCGCCTGGAACTAACAGTCAATCCAGGTTCCGTGAGAGGTATCCTCGAAGTCACCTTGACCAACGCCGTGTGCTTCATTCGCCCGCCCTTCTTGTTACCCTCGCCCAGGGACTTACACGCGGCAGCATCCCAGATCTGCACAACGCCTGAGGCATCGCCGCTGGCAAGGTATTTCCCGTCTGGGCTCCACTCAAGCGCATATACCGGAACCCTGTGCCCCCCTAATTTTGCAATGGCCCGCGGAACGCGGACATCGTATAAGCCAATGGATCCTGGCCTCTCACCCACCGCCAGTACTTCGTCGTGCCAACTGAGTGAGTAAACGCCGATGCGCTTCTCGTCTGACCAATCCCTAACGAGTGTTGAATCTGCAGCGTCCCACAGGTGAAGAGTTCCTCGCTCTGCACCGAGGGCGAGAGCGTTGGAATCCTGTTTTGCCCAGTCAATAACCCTTATCGGGGGATCAGTATTACACAGGTGGGTTATTTCTCGTGTGTCGAGGTCCTGGTAATATACGTCATAACCACATGCGACAGCGATCTTGTTGGATGAGGACCACGAGAGGGGAAAGGAGAGGAGGTCCGAAGGAACGCCCGGTGCATCAAGTGCCAACACGAACTGTTTGTTGACGCCTAGATTAGCTAGGGACGAGACGGGAGGGACGGCCTTGGGTCGTTGGAAAAGCTGCATAACGTTGCTTCGTAGTGATTGAAACATCTTGCTCTCGGGGGTCCGGAGGGCGCGGTCGTTATAAGAAAGAATGCGCCCGTCAGCCAAGCCAAAGGCGTTCGCAATGCGCACTGTCCTGGGACTTGCATGAAGGGGAAGGGAAAACGGCCGGTGTGTTGGGATGTATCTATCACCCTAGACGACGAAAGGGTGTTCAGCATGTCATACTACGGAAAAGAGACGAAACTAAAGGACGCGCCCTGGATGTTGTCCCTTGTCCGGTTTGAGTGGTGTTGGATATCGCCAAAGTGTTGTGCGGACGTTCCGGGGAGGAGTGGGAGAGCCTGCGCTTCTTGGAAGAGACGGTGTTGGGAAACGAGTCCCTCCATTCGCGTCGTTTCTTGGGTAGGGGAGTCGCACAGCCGTTGTGCTCAGTCGAATCCTGCATTCCGGGCGACCCGCCCTGTGTGGGGTGGCACTGGAACCGATGGGGGAGGACCAAGGTGATTGTGTTTTCTCACGTTTTCTCACCAATCATAATATGCTTCACAGCCGCTGGCAGACAGCAAACGCAGTGTATAGTTCCAGTAGAAACGAATGACAAACTAGCGAACGATATGGGTATACCAAAAGGAACGATTGAGGGTCTAGAGCGTCTATCGTCGACCAGATCCCCTGCCGTAGCCGACTTGAAGGTTGTCCAATTCAGCTTCAAGGCTCTTGATGGCACTGTGAGCCATTTCCAGATCCTTGTTGAGTCGATCACGTTCTGCAATGAGCTATGAGGGGGAGACATGAGTCCACTGGGGTGTGTGCATTTGAAACGGTACGAACGTGTTGTTCCCATTGCCTGAACCTGGCCTCCTCGCTTTTGACTTGCTCGGTGAAACGTTTACGAAGGGTTTCCTCTTCCTCTTTGAATTTGGGATTATCAGACTTCTTCACCCTGGGTTCGCCGAACTTTCTGGTCTCCATCTGCTGTTGGCGGTAGTTCTCATAGTGGATATCTTCGGTTGTAGAGATCAAGTCAAGCATATGCGTGCGAATCAAGCAAGACCGCAACTTTCGGAAATCGCAGTGGTTCTCGTTCTCAACTGTGGACACAACGTCATTCCGGTCTCACTCCCACAGAAAAGAGAGCACGAGACATACCCTCTGCAACTCCCCAAAGGTACTCCCGTCCCTTGACGACGCGACCGTCGGCGGTAGTGACATCTTCAGTGGATCCAATGATGGAGAAAGGCATGGCATCGAGAAGCACTCGAGCGTTTTCAGCAGCGGCCTCGTCATCGGTATCGATGGGAGGCTGGTAAATGCGGATGCCTTGCGCGGCGATTACCTCGCGAATCTGCACAAAGCTGGATATCAAAAGTCTGGGGCGCCAGGGGGACGGTTCTTACTCGTTGTTTGAATGCGTAAAGGTCGTTCTGGGTCAACGTATCCGCCTTTGCGATTACGGGAATTAGGTTTACGCGGGTCCCGAGACGCTTCATGATTTCAATGTCCAAGGGCTTGAGTCTGGGGGCAGGGGTGAGCACCATGAGAACGGAAGTATAGAAAGGGGACGGACGTGTGGCCGGTGGGGCGGATAAAGTAGAGGCAGGCATGCACGCGGAGGTCCGTCTTGTCGGTTCTCAGAGGTTGTTGTTCTTGTCGCATGTACGCCTCATGTTGGTCATCGATGAAGTCAACGATGGGGGACCAAGAGTCGCGGTTGTTGACATAGTCGCCGAAGCCGGGAGTATCAATGACGGATAACTTGGCTTTGAACTGCTTTTCCTCCAACTCGGCCTTGATGATTTCGACCTCGGTCAACTTGTCGAGTTGCTTGAGGTGGCGGCGGTTGTAGTTCTTAGGGGCAGACAGCTCGGTGGAAAACAGGGTGTTAATGAGTGTGGTTTTCCCCAGACCAGATTCACCTGCGCGAAGGTTAGTGCGCATACGACTAACCCGAGGTGGGTGACGCGACTGACCGACGACCATGATAGTGAAGTGAGCGCCCCGTTTGGCGACGATTTTGTGTTTCTATGGAAGGTTTTAGGCGAAGATAGACGCGACGGAGAGACGAACGCACCTGGTTTGGCAAGTTGGCGATACCGATACCTTCAGACATTGTTCCTGTGGGATACTAGTTGACGGCGACCGAAGAAAGATGCTGGTTGAGGACAACAGGTCTTGTTTGTCCCTGTTTGCTTGTCGAATAAGTAATAGCATGATTCACGAGCAAGGTAATTGAGAGCGGGGAGTCGACATTACATTATTTTGGAGTTAGAGGAACTATGACAGCAGTGTGTGTAACTACATTAGTTGGAGATGTATAAACTTTTTGTGTAGGTGGCGGGAATCGTTTAGAATCCTCCCATGCCTCCCATGCCACCCATTCCAGGCATGCCTCCACCCACCTTAGGCTCCTCAGGAGACTCCACAATGCACACTTCGCTGGTAGTCAACAGACTTGCAACACCGGCAGCATCAATCAAGGCAGTTCTGACCACCTTCAAGGGGTCAACGATTCCGGCTTTGATCATGTCCACGTACTCGCCCTTGGCAGCGTCATAACCCCATGAGAACATCTCCGGCGTGGAATATGGTTCAGAGAGGAGGGTTCCCACGATTACAGACGACTCCTCCCCGGCGTTATTGAGAATCGTGCGAGTGGGATGCGTCAAGGCACGGCGGATGATAGATACGCCCAGGTCTTGGTCAAAGTTGGCCGTGGGGATGATCTTGATCGCTTGGGTGCTCGAATGTGAGCCAGAGGGAGTGGGAGAGCCGAGGGCGAGAGACGCCTTGAGCAGTGCCGTACCACCACCAGGAAGGATACCCTCTTCGACCGCAGCACGCGTAGCGTTCAGGGCGTCATCGTACCGATCCTTCTTTTCCCCAACCTCAACCTCCGAGCTGCCTCCAACCTTGATGACCGCGACACCACCGCTCAACTTGGCCAATCGTTCCTGGAGCTTGGTCTTGTCGAACTCGCTTGTCGTCGGGTCCAAAATCAACGACCGAATCTGCTCACAGCGAGCGGAGATGGAGTCTTTCGAGCCTTCGCCATTGAGGATGATGGTATCGTCCTTGGTGACGGTAACGGATCCAGTGGACCCGAGCATGTCAGGCGTGGCCTTCTCGAGTTTGATATCCAATTCGTCGGTAAAGACCGTTCCGCCGGTGAGAATCGCCAGATCGCCCAGGATGGACTTCCTGTTGTCCCCGAAGCCCGGTGCTTTAACCGCAGCGACCTGGAGTTGACCGCGGAGCTTATTGAGGATGCAGGCGGCAAGGGCCTCGCCATCAATGTCCTCTGCGATGATGAGGAGTGGGCGGCGAGACTGAGCAGCGGTCTCCAACGATGGGAGGATGTCCTGAAGAAGGGATATCTTCTTCTCGGAGAGGAGGATTAACGGCTTTTCGAATTCAACCTTTTGAGACTTGACGTCGGTCACGAAGTATGGAGAAATGAATCCTCGGTCGAACCTCATTCCTTCCGTGATTTCAATTTCATCATCAATCGTCTTTCCCTCTTTGACGGTGATGACCCCCTCCTTGCCGACCTTCTCCATAGCGGCGGCAATGAGGTTCCCGACGTGAGGGTCACCGTTGGCAGAGATGGTGGCGACCTGAGCGATTTCTTCCGTTGTGGTGATGGTTTTGGCGTGCGAAGATAGGAATTGGACAATTTTTTCCACGGCTGCTTGCGAGCCGCGTCGAAGATCCATGGGATTGCAGCCAGCAGCAACATTCTTGACGCCTTCCGAGTAAATCGCTCGAGCAAGTACAGTGGCGGTCGTCGTGCCATCGCCAGCAATCTCGTTTGTTTTAGAGGCAACCTCCTGAACGAGACTATAGGTGTGACGTTGAGCACACAATGACGACTGACGAATATGAACGCCTACCGAGCACCAAGGTTCTCGAACCTGTCTTTGAGTTGGATAGACTTGGCAACCGTCACCCCATCTATACTATGGTTAACATGAAGACATCCTGCAACGGGAGGAAGTATGCACCCTTGGTGATCTTAGGACCACCGAACGATTGTTCGATGATGACGTTTCGCCCTGTCGACAGTTAGTCACCAGTAGCGACTCTGCAAAATATATAAAGCACACCTTTCGGACCCAATGTCACACTAACCGCATTCGCGAGCACGTCCACCCCAGCCAATATGCTTGCCCGCCCTTCGTTGGAAAACTTGACCTCCTTGTGCGCGTACCGACGTGCGACGCGTGTAGCTGACGAGCCACCAACGACACCACGAGCGACCTTGCTGGAGGACTTGGAAAGGTGATGCATTGTTGGAGGGGAAGGAGCTTGCGCAAGTGGACAGGAAATGAGAGGGACGGAGGTACACGTAGAGTGCCCAGCTATATAAATTTGGGTTCTCGAGCGCCGACTCACGGTCACGTGCACTCCGATCGTCTTCGGATCAAACTCGGGCGCTGGTCATCATTGCCAACTTTTCCAGGACGTTCGAAGTTCGAACACACGCCACAAGGCGACTCCCTGAGTGTGTGAGAAGGCGGGTGTGATTGCGAAGTAACCTAGCTGTGTCGACGTAAACGGAACATAAGGTAGAATGTATGTTTTATGAAAGAGTTCGGAGATTGGGCGAGTTGCTTGAGTTTGTCCCTTTGCTGGAGTTGAGAAGATTGGCATGGGCAAGGTTCTGTTAGCACTTCGCTGGTGCGACCGACACCGTGGACAACTGGGCAGCCAGACGGTCGCCCGTGATATCATACCTTCAGCCGCGCGACGCCGGCCGTGTCTGACCATCTGCTCCAACCTCGACGCAGTTTTGCAATACTATCGAATAACGTCACATGTAAACTGTCTACTCTCTCGTCGACAACCTGCCCGCGTCACCGTCTCTTGTGCGGAAAATCACCCAGGTCCTTAGTGTAGCATCTCAGGCTCGCACTCAAATTTATATATAATTGTAGTGAACAGTCTTCACTCTCGAGACGGCCATAAAGATAGAAAGAGCTTTTTCCCACAACATGTTAAATTTTTCGTCACATCAGTCACTGAGAGCAGTGGGCAGAGGCACGGCAGGGGTCCGTCACGCACACTCCTCGAGAAGATCCCTCGTACCGCCCGCCACATTCACTTCCACATGTTAGCGTCGCAGAAGGAACGAGGGTCTGAGCTGTGAACAAACTACAAATATATCATTGGGGTCGCCCTGAGAGTGAAAAACAGGCGTTGTCGGCCTCCCGCTGTAAAGTCACACTGGATGACACCCCAAAAACCGTGTTAGAACGACGACGTTCCCGACACATTTGATTTTGGTTACCCGCATCTCTATGGTAGATAGCCACATGCTACGGTTAGCTGCCATATTCGTCTTGGGATTTTAGGGGGACTGCGTTGGCCAGTGGACCACTTGCAATGCGTTTAACATGTTGTGGGACCTTTACATGTGACGTTATCTGATAGTACACCTCCCATGGCTCCATCGGATGTAAGTAGCTGTGTGTTAGTTAGGTAATCAATCTTTCGGGTTTGTTCATACATCCCTGGGGGACCAGCCCTATCTTACGATAAAGTACTAGTGTGTGATATTCAAGCCCTCCTGACGGGTTGTATATAATCCAACAGCTGGAAATAAATAAAAACCTTCCCACAGAGGAGATGAAATGCGATCGAAAAGGGGGAATATCAACGCCATGAGTGAGTGCGATCCTAAGTCTTGTTCCAGCTGGAGCCAAATGCAGTCTGTGTTGAGACACATGATGAGGGGAGAAAGGCTAAGTGTATTGATGGGATCAGTACCACTATATACTACAAAAATATTCCCACAGTCACATGACCCAAGTCACATGATTTGGCTAGCACAACCACATTCAACAGTCTGACCAAAAATCTTTCCTCAGTGGTCAAAAGCACTCCCAAGCATAGGGGTGTTCTGGGGGGGAAGGATGCTGTAGTTCCTGAAGTGCCTCCAAACTGTATGTCGGATGTGTCAGGGCCACGAAGTCAACTACCAACAGTAGTACACGGACGAGGCGTGGACCACGAAAGTTAGGCAAGTTGGTACTGATCAGCACCACAAAACACAAGGGAACTAGCTGAAGGGATCTTACTGTAGGCAGAGCTTCACAGCGTCGTGCTCAGAGGATACCTGACAGCAGATATGAGGATAGAGGAAGACAGGGGAGGAGAGGAGCTTTGGGGGTCTCACAAGAGACTAGGTGATTAACCTTGGAGAATCCTGTGATATCAAATCTGAGGAGTTACAGCGCTGTCTACCTGGGTATATATACTAGTAATGGTATAGGGCAGGGCTGTACACAAGTCAGATAGGGGAATAAAGAAAGACCAAAGGGATGGGAAAGTATACTACTATAAAGGGAAACATATAACAAAAGGGGATAGTGCATAGGGGGGTGGGTCATAATAGAAATTAGGATCATAAGTGGGTCGTGAGAGAGTTTTAGTCATAAGAACAATAAGAAAGATTGGAACAATTGGAATACCGTGTGGGGCAGGCTGTGCATGGCTGTGACTCTATTGTGCTGCGCATGGCTGTGCATGCTGCGCATGAGTCAGATAGGATCAATGGTGGGGCGTGCACAGGTAAGCACAGGTAAGCACAGGACCGGAGTGGGGCCGGGTTGGTTATGGATAGGTCCGGGTCCTGGGATATAAGGAGGATGGTTTGATGATATTGATCCCCATCAAATCACTTCTCCCTTCCACCAATCAACATGCCAGCCATCCACTCTGCTGCTTCTACCTCCGCTCTCGTTGATGCCAATGCTCAATGTACTCTGATGGCTCACAATGGGGGCAGAGGGGGTCTTACCTGGTGGGCACATTGAGAGTTTGTTGAGAGTAGTTAAACAATTTACCCACACTTTGCCCAGCAGGTAAATGGTGGGCAAATTCTCAATGTACTCACCACTTTGATCTTGATGGGATCAGTGGGCAAGTTTTGAATTTGCTCTGAAATAACCCACCAATGT